>ERZ840517.636-NODE-636-length-45354-cov-6.096029_pt1 | contig 45354 bp, 44 predicted proteins | sample MGYA00519876_ERZ840517 | MGnify/ENA primary metagenome ERZ840517 (study PRJEB31850, sample SAMEA3708882) | human gut metagenome | biome: human gut; feature: human-associated habitat; material: faeces | place: China | collected 2014 ... | reverse complement strand
TAAAAGACATAAAAAATGTAGAAAGAAAATGGCAAAAAATAAAAAAATCATATAATGAATATAAAGAAAATAATCCTATATTAATAGAAAAGTCGCAAAGTATTGTTGAAAAAATGATAATTGATTTGCCAGAAAATTCAATTGATAAAATAATAGTAAATAGTCAAAAAGATTATAAAAAAATTCAAGAATTTAAAAATCAAAATAATTATTTTTCAAAAACTGTTCTAGAATTAAAAGAAAACTCAGATGTTTTCGAAAAATATAATTTAAAAAACGAGATAGGAAAAATAGAAAATAGAAAAATTTGGTTAAACTGTGGTGGATTTATAACTATTGATAAAACTGAAGCATTAACAGCAATAGATGTAAATACAGGTAAATATACAGGAAATCAAAATTTAGAGCAAACAATTTTCAAAGTAAATCAAGAGGCAACAATAGAAATAGCTAAGCAACTAAGACTTAGAGATATTGGTGGAATTATTATTATTGATTATATTGATATGAAAGACAAAAGTAATAAAGAAAAAATAGAAGAATTATTAAAAGAAAAATTAAGGAATGATAGAGCAAAAACACAAGTTGAAGGCTTTACAAAATTAGACTTAATGGAAATGACAAGAAAACACATATGCAGTCATAAAGAATAATAAAAATCATCTTTTAAATGATAAGGGCGTTCTTCAATATTTGTTAAAACAAATTGAAACGTCCTTTATGAATTAAAATTAAAAATAATGGAGGAAACAATGAACGTAGGATTTATATCGCTAGGATGTAGCAAAAACTTGATAGACACTGAAGTAGCAATAGGACTATTCAAAAACAACAACTATAAAATAGTAAACAATCCAGATGAAGCAGACATATTAGTAATAAACACATGTGGATTTATAGAATCAGCAAAAGAAGAAGCAATCAACACTATTTTAGAAATGGCAGAATATAAAAAGAAGAGATGTAAATATTTAATAGCAATGGGATGCCTTGTACAAAGATATTATGATGATTTAGTAAAATTATTACCAGAAGTGGATTTGTTTGTAAAAATAGATGAATACAACAAACTATGGGATAAAATAGAAGACTTATTAAAAAGAGACATTGTAGAAAAATCAAAAACAAAAACAAGCACAAAAATATCAGAAATCAAGCCACTTCCAATGCCTACATATAATGAATTTATGGAAAGAATAGTTACAACAGGCAAAAATTATGCATATCTAAAAATAGGAGAAGGATGTAGTAACAAATGTACATATTGTGCAATTCCTTATATAAGAGGACCATTTGTTAGTAGAAAAATTGAAGAAATTTTAGACGAAGCTAAGATGCTTGCTAAAAAAGGAATAAAAGAATTAATAGTAATTGCACAAGATACAACAAAGTATGGTGTTGATATATATGGTGAAAGCAAGCTTGCAGAATTATTAGATAAACTAAGTAAAATAAAAGGAATTGAATGGATAAGATTTTTATATTCATATCCTGAAGGAATTACAGATGAATTGATAGAAGTTGTTGCATCTAATAATAAAATTGCAAAATATTTTGATATTCCAATTCAACATATATCAAATCCAATATTGAAAAAAATGAACAGAAGAACTAGCAAAGAAAACATTATAAAAATAATTGAAAAAATTAGAAATAAAATACCAGATGTAACATTAAGAACTAGTTTAATTGTTGGATTTCCAGGTGAAACAAGGAAAGACTTTGAAGAACTTTTGGAATTTGTAAAAAATACAAAGTTTGATAAATTAGGAACATTTATGTATTCAAGAGAAGAGGGAACACCAGCAGCAAAGCTTCCTGACCAGATACATGGAAATACTAAAAAGGCAAGATATAACAAAATTATGGAAGCACAACAAGAAATATCAAAACAAATCTTAGAAAGTAAAATTGGAAAAGTTTATAAAGTTTTAGTAGAAGATATGTCTTTTGATGGTAAATATTTTATAGGAAGAACTATGCAAGATGTTCCAGAGGAAGATGGATTGGTATATATTAAAAATAATGGAAATTTAAATGAAGAAAAAATTTTAAATAATTTTGTGGATTGTAAAATTGTTGATGTAAGTAATTATGATTTAATTGGTGAGATTAAAAATAATTAAAAGTTGTTAAATTTTAGTATTAATAATGCAAAAAACAAAAAATATTATGTTGACGTTATGTATGGAAGCCGAGAAAAATATGAAAAACATAATATTTTTTGCTTTTTACTATTAATCTTTATTTACAACGATATTACTGATTTTTTAAATGTTGTAACATTCTTCTTTCAGCATCTTTTTTAGCAATATCTTCACGTTTATCATAAAGTTTTTTACCTTTACCAATACCAAGTTCAATTTTAACCAAACTACCCTTAAAATACATATTTAAAGGAACAATACTATATCCCTTTTGTTTAGTCATAACAATCAATTTGTTAATTTCACGTCTATTTAATAATAATTTTCTGTCTCGCAAAGGATCTTTATTAAAAATATTCCCATGTTCATAAGGACTAATATGTAAACCAACAATAAAAACTTCATTATTTTTTATTATAGCATAACTATCTTTTAAATTTGCCTTTCCGCTTCTTATAGATTTAATCTCAGTACCAGAAAGTACAATTCCCGCTTCTAATTTATTTTCAATAGTATAATTATGAAAAGCTGTAGGATTTTTTGCAATTAATTTATCATTAGGCATAATAAGATTCATTCCTTTCTTACTTTTTGTTATAACAAGTATAACATGAAAAAAAATAAACTGCAACACAAAATATTATAGAAAAATTTATATATTGCTATATGTTTTACTTATAATAGGGAGATATAGAATGGCATTTCTAATTGCCTTCGGTTCATTACACAATATAACAATTTTTAAAATATTTTTTAGACTCCCTTCCACTGAAGTGAACTCTTGTCCAAAAAAGATTTAATAAATTTTAATATTGTTTCAATCACATTCAATCAATTACAAATGCCATTCTATATCTCCCTATTATAAGTAAAACATATAGCAACAGCATATTAAATACTCTAAAAAACAGCAATTAAGTTGATTAGAGCATCTACATTAGAATTTATTCGTCATCATCATTATCATTATTGTTACGACGGCCATTTGTAAACTGCATAGAATAATACCAAACAACAGCAATTATTGCAATAGCAGCAACGCCAATTATGAGCCATGTCCAAGTATTTTGAGACATACCAATATTAGTACTTGTTCTAGTTACAGTATAATTATTATTTCTATTTGAACCAATCATACCATTAAAATTAGTCATACCAGAAGCATAATTTCTATTCATATCATTTTCAGCTCCACCTGTTACACCTTTTGAAGTATTAGAAACATCTCTAGCTGCATTCTCTACAGTATCTTCAACACCACCAACAAAATTTCTTACATCATTAGCAGCAGTACCCATACCTGACTTACCGTCAGTAGCTAAACATATAGAAAAAGAAAAGATAATAAAAAGTATAATAGCTAAAGAAAGAAAAAATTTTTTATTCATGTTAATATCCTCCTTTAAAATTTTAAAAGTAAATTTGATTTTTTAAATCTAATAATATTATTTTAAAATTTGGAGAAAATATACATGAAAAAATGTCAAAATTTTAAAAATCTTGACATTTTATTTTTAATTTTTTAATTTAATTAAAATTGCAATAGCTAAAAATATTAAAAGTATACCAATAACAATTAAAAAAATGCTTAAATAACTAGAAAAGCCTAAACCTGATTCTGTAGAAGTTGTTGATTTTACTGTTGCTGAAGGAGCGCTAAGAGATGAATTGGTATTAGTAGAAGAACTTGAAGTATTAGATGTTGAGCTTCTACTTGAATTTGATGTTGTATATGAGCTATCATTATCATCTTCGTAATTAGCGTTACCACTGTTATTAGAATTTGTCGAATTTGAATATGCAGAACTTGAAGAATCAGAAGATTCAGAAGATTCACTTAAATTTAAGTCAACAGCTTTTACAAAGTTATAACTAATTGATATTGTTACTATAAAAATTAAAAAAATTATTAAAGTTTTTGCTAATTTTGTCATAATATACCTCCTAAAAATTTTCACTAGTTTCACTAAATAATGATAGCACAAATTATTTAATCAGTCTAGATTTTTTAAAAAATTCATAAAAAATTCACAAAAATGGTTACAATTTACAAACCACAAAAAAATTATCAAACCATATACATATATACATTTTTCCGTGAACATCCCTCAATTTTTTATTTAAAATTTTCTATTTTTCACTTCAATCAAACAGATACAATATCAAATATATATACCTAAGAAGTAATCACCTTTATACTCCAACTATTTTATGTGTTTTGTGTTAATCATAATAAAAAACTGACCGTTCAGAATAATAGAGAAAAAATAAAAAATGATATAAAATCTAAAAAAACAAAAAGGAATACAAAATGAAAATAGAAAAATTTAAACAAATCAAATCAACGCACACATATTTGAAAGAAAACAACAATAAATATGCAGAAACAACAGTGATTTTAGCAGATGAACAAACAGGAGGAATAGGAACAAAAGGAAGAAGTTGGCATACAGGTTCAAAAAAAAATATAGCAATGAGCATAATATATAGACCACAAAAAGAGGTAAAAGAATTAGAAGGACTAACATTAGAAATAGCAAAAAGGATTCAAAAAAGCATCAATAAAAATTATAATATAAAATTAACAATAAAAAAACCAAATGACTTGATGTTAAATGAAAAGAAAATATGTGGAATATTAACAGAAAGTAATACAATAGGAACTAAGATCAACTATGTAATAATAAGTATAGGATTCAATGTAAACGAAAACAACTTTCCAAAGGAATTAGAAAATATAGCAACATCATTATATAAAGAAACAGGAAAAGAATTTGATAAACAAAAAATCATAGAAGATTTTATTCAGACTTTAGAAAATATAATTTAGAGGTGAAAATGAAAAATATAGAAATAATAGCAACAGGAATGTATCTGCCCAGTACAAAAATAGATAATACATATTTATCAAAAAAATTAAATACATCAGAAGATTTTATATACAAACGAACAGGGATACAAACAAGATATTATTCAAAAGATGAAAGCATTGACAAACTAGCTATAAAAAGTGTTGAAAATTTAAAAGAAAAAAATTCAAAAATAAATATAAAAAATGTAGATATGATTATAGTTGCAACAACATCAACAAACATGCTAATGCCAGGCATATCGTACAAAATACAAAAACACTTTGATATAAAAAATTGTATGTGCTTAGATATTTTAGCAGGATGCGCAGGTTTTATAAATGCTCTTGACATAGCACAAAGTTATATAACAACAAGAAAAGCAACAATGCCATTAGTAGTTGGAGTAGATTTACTATCAAAATGTATAGACAAAAAAGATGTATCAACATCAATATTGCTATCAGATGGTGCAGGTTCAATAATTATACAAGAATCAAAAAGAAATACAATTTATAATAGCAACATAAAAAGCCAAGGGCAACAAGGAGAAATACTTACAAAAAATACAAATGAAAAATTATTTATGAATGGTAAAGAAGTTTATAAATATGCCGTTACAGAAACAGTGAAAAATATAAATGAATTATTAGATAAAAATCAAATTAGTAAAAACGAAATAAATTATATAATACCACATCAATCAAATTTAAAAATAATGAAATCAATTGCAAATAGATTAAAAATTGATATTAATAAGATATATACAAATATAGAAAATGTAGGAAATACATTTTGCGCAAGTATACCAATAGCACTAGATGAGATGCTTGAAAAAAAATTACTAAAAAAAGGAGATAAGGTTATTCTTTTGGGCTATGGTGGAGGCTTGAACACAGGAAGTATTTTAATGGAAATTTAAAATACTGAACAAATTAAAAATGAGAAGCAAATTTGTTTCAGAAGGGATAAAAAATGAAAATAGCATTTTTATTTCCAGGTCAAGGAAGTCAAAAAGTTGGCATGGGAAAGGATTTATATGAAAAATATGAAGAAGTAAGAGAAGTATACAAAAAAGTATCTGAAATCACAAATATAGATGTTGCAAAGTTGTGTTTCGAAGGTATAAGAAAAGAATATAATGGAACTGATTATTGTAAAGACGAAATACAAAAAGATGCAAACAAAGAAATTATACTAGATGATTTAAATAATACAGAGAATACACAAATTGCAATTGCAACAATGAGTTTGGCAGTATTAGCAATTTTAGAGAAAAATGGAATAAGAGCAGATATATCAGTTGGATTAAGTTTAGGAGAATATCCAGCGTTGATATATAGTGGAAAACTAAAATTTAAAGATGGAATAAAACTTTTAAAGCAAAGAGGATATTTAATGCAACATAAATTGCCAAAAGGAGAATATTCAATGCTTGCAATAATTGGATTAGATTCAAGAAAAATAGAAGAAATATGCAAAAGTTTACAAGATAAAGGAATGTTTATAGTACCTGCAAATTACAATTATTCAAATCAAACTGTGGTTTCTGGAACCAAAGAGGCGATTGAGTCAGCTAGTAATTTATTTAAAGAAAGTGGAGCAAAAAAAGTAGTAACACTAAAAACAAGTGGACCATTTCATACAAAAGTATTGGAAGACGCAAAAAACGAATACACAAAAGACTTAGAAAAGGTTCATTTTCAAAAAGGTACAGCAAAAGTTATAAAAAATATTGACGGAACTTTTTATAAAGACACAGATAACATGGTAGAAATACTGTCAAACCATATTGTTAGTCCAGTTAGGTTTGACAAAGCTATCAAATTGATGAAAGACGAAAATATAGATACATTTGTAGAAATTGGACCTGGAAAGACTTTAACAGGTTTTGTAAAAAAAGAACTTAGTGATATTGACACAATAAATATTTATGATGATGAAACTTTAGAAAAAGCAATAAAAGAATTAAAGCAATAAACTAAAAAGAAAAATTTATGGTGTTTTATAATCCTTAAAAATGAGGTGTCGTATCAATTTAGATGTTGGAGGAAGAAAAAATGAAAGACAAAAAAATAGCTTTAATAACAGGTGGTACAAGAGGAATAGGAAAAGCAATAGCAATTAAATTCGCAAAAAATGGATACAATTTAGTATTAAATTATGTATCAGATAGAACAAATTTGGAAGATTTAGAAAATGAATTCAAAGAATATAATATAGAGACTTTATTCATAAAAACAGATGTTTCTAATTTTGAAGACTGCGAGAATATGACTAAAAAAGCAATAGAAGAGTTTGGAAAAATAGATGTTTTAGTAAATAATGCAGGAATTACAAAAGATTGTTTATTACTAAGAATGACTCCAGAAGATTTTGAAAAAGTAATAAATATCAATTTAAAAGGTACATTTAATGTTACAAAAAGTGTAGTTCCATATATGATGAAAAAAAGAACAGGAAAAATTGTAAATATCAGTTCAGTAGTTGGTGTATCTGGAAATGTAGGTCAATGTAATTATGCAGCTTCTAAAGCTGGAATTATAGGCTTTACAAAAAGTATTGCAAAAGAATTAGCAAGTAGAAATATATTAGCAAACTGTGTGGCACCTGGTTTTATAGATACAGATATGACATCAGTTTTAAGTGATAGTGTTAAAGAAAATATAAATACACAAATTCCTTTAAAAAGAATGGGAAGCAGTGAAGAAGTTGCAAACTCAGTTTATTTCTTAGCTGGTGAAGAAAATACTTATGTAACAGGGCAAGTTTTAAATGTTGATGGTGGTATGTTGATGTAATAAAAACACTGGTATTAATAATGTTTTATACAATTAATCAAGATTAATAATATAAAAAGTAAAAAAGAAGGGAGAGATATAGAACCTCTCCCTATGAATGAAAATTATTTAGAAAATAAAAAGGTAACAATTAGTGTAACCATAGTATCTGAATAGTATGGAGTACTATTCAGATCGGTTGGCCGATAACCCAAAATATTAGTAAGAGTCGTCAATGAAGAGGCAATCTCAGAATTAATGGCATCAAGATTAAGAGACTTTATTCTCTTATCTTGGGTTACTATTGGAATAGAGATAGTAACTAGTTGGCCTTTTAACCCACTGTTCCTAATAATTTTTAATTGGTCCTTTATAACATCTTCAGTAGACCGTTTTTCATTCATATGCTTTACCTCCTTAAGCTTTATAAAAAATATTATACCATATAGTATTATAAATTGCAAAAAAATATTACTTTTTAAATAAAAACTATTATATAGTAATGAAAAATATATAATTACAATTCAGTGAGAATAATTTTTGGAATACCTGTGAATGATATTTTTCATATTTTTCTCAGGCTTCCTACATGACGTTAACAAATTCTAATGTAAATACTCTAACAATACCCGAAGACAGGACCCTTTAGAGTATTTACTTAAGAATTTGTAACACTATTTTGGTCGCATTCGAAATATATTCAAAATATCATTCACAGGTATTCCAAGAATTATTCTCACTGAATTGTAACATACATACATAAACTTAAAATTAATTTTATAGAAAGGAAAATCAAAATGGAAAGAAGAGTTGTAGTAACGGGATTAGGAGCCATAACTCCTATAGGAAACAATGTAGAAGAATTCTGGAAAGGAATAAAGACAAACAAATGCGGTATAGCACCAATAACAGAATTTAACACAGAAAAATTCAAAGTAAAATTAGCAGGAGAAGTAAAAGAATATAATCCTGAAGAACACTTTGACAAAAGAAGTTGCAAAAGACTAGATAAATTCTCACAATTTGCAATAATAGCATCAAGAGAAGCAATGAAAGACAGTGGAATAACACCAGAAAATACAGATATGAACAGAGTTGGAGTAGTAATCAGTTCAGGGATAGGTGGACTTTCTACAATAGAAAGAGAAAATGAACACTATATTGAAAAAGGACCAGACAGAGTATCACCAATGTACATTCCTATGAGTATATGCAATATGGCCGCTGGAAATGTAGCAATTGAGTTAGGAACAAAAGGCGAATCTATATCTGTTGTAACTGCATGCGCAGGTGGAACTCATTCAATAGGTGAAGCATACAGAATGATAAAAAACGGATATGAAGATGCAATTTTAGCAGGAGGAACAGAAGCGTCAATTACACCTACAGGTATAGCAGGGTTCACAAATATAAAAGCATTAACACAAGCAACAGATATAAATAGAGCAAGTATTCCATTTGACAAAGAAAGAAGCGGATTTATAATGGGAGAAGGATCAGGTGTTATTGTTCTAGAAGAATTAGAACATGCTAAAGCAAGAAATGCAAAAATATATGCAGAAATAGTAGGATATGGAGCAACATCAGATGCATATCATATTACATCTCCTGCACCAGACGGAGAAGGTGCTGCTAGAGCTATGAAAAGAGCCTTAGAAGAAAATAATATAAAACCGGAAGATATTACATATATAAATGCACACGGAACATCTACACACCTAAATGACGCTGGAGAAACATCAGCAATAAAACTAGCATTTGGAGAAGCAAGTAAAAAAATAATGGTAAGCTCAACAAAAGGAAACACAGGACATTTATTAGGTGCAGCAGGAGGAGTAGAAGCAGTTGTTTGTATAAAAGCAATAGAAGACAACTTTGTACCACCTACAATAAATTACAAAGTACCAGATGAAGAATGTGATTTAGATATAGTACCAAATGAAGGTAGAAATGTAGAAGTAAAATATGCAATGTCAAATTCTTTAGGTTTTGGAGGACATAACAGTTCTATAATATTTAAAAAAATCTAAAATGTCCTTTTGGGGACGGTTCTTTTTGGGACATATTTTCCCAAAAGGTCATATGATTTGAAAATTATGCAAGAGAAAGGATAAGATAAAACATGGATTACGAAGAAATCAAAAAATTAATTGATGATATGGGAAATGCCAAAATAGATGAACTAGAAATAGAATTCCCAGAAGGTATGAAAATAAGTATGAAGAAAAATGCAGAAAAAGAAATTGTAGTAACAAATGGAACACAAATGCAATCAAACACAATACCATCAGCAATAATTCCTACAGCAGATACTGTATCATCTACAATAATGAACAATCAAAATAATACAGAATTACCAATAAACAGGACTACTGGTAAAGAAAACATACAAGAAGAAAATTATAAAATTATAAAATCACCTATGGTAGGAACATTTTACTCTAGACCTGCACCAAATAAAGATGCATTTACAAAAGTAGGCGATATTGTAAAAAAAGGTCAAGTTATATGCATAGTAGAAGCAATGAAACTAATGAATGAAATAGAATCAGAATTTGATGGAAAAATTGCTGAAATATGTTTAAAAGACGGAGAAGTAGTAGAATATGGAACACCATTATTCAAAGTAAAATAGAAAAGATTTGGTATTAAAAATTTTTGTAAAAAAATATAGATAAATAAAAAAGTGGGAGAGAAAATTAAAATGTTAAATAAAGAAGAAATTAAAAAAATAATACCACAAAGAGATCCATTTTTAATGATTGATGAAGTAGAAGAATACATACCAGGTGAAAGTTGTACAGCATATAAACATGTATCAGCAGACGAATACTATTTTAAAGGACACTTTCCTGGAAATCCAATTATGCCAGGAGTATTAATGGTAGAATCACTAGCACAAACAGGAGCAGTTGCGATACTATCATTAGAAGAAAACAAAAATAAAAATGCGTTATTTGGAGGAATAAATAATTTAAAATTCAAAAAGCAAGTAGTGCCAGGTGATAGATTAAAATTAGAAGTAAAAATCATTAAACAAAAAGGACCAGTAGGTATTGGAGAAGCAATTGCAACAGTAGATGGAAAAATTGCAGTAAAAGGAGAACTAACATTTGCAATTGTAAACAATAATTAAAAAACCCGGATTAAGGGGGGACTACATTGAATCCTTAACCCTCAAATTTAAAATATGAAAGGAAAAGAAAATGCTCAAAAAGATATTAATAGCAAACCGAGGAGAAATTGCGGTAAGAATAATAAGAGCCTGTAGAGAATTAGGAATAAGAACAGTAGCAGTATATTCAGAAATAGACAAAAACTCATTACACAAAGAACTGGCAGATGAAGCGGTATGTATAGGACCTGCACCATCTAATAAAAGCTATTTGAATGTAAAATCAATAATTGAAGCTGCGTGTTTAACTGGATGTGACGGAGTACATCCTGGTTATGGTTTTTTGTCTGAAAATAGTAGTTTTGCCAAAATGTGTGATGAAATTGGTATTAAATTTATAGGGCCGAATTATAAAATGATAGAATTAATGGGAAATAAATCAAAGGCAAAAGAAACAATGAAAAATGCAGGTGTACCTGTTGTCCCTGGTTCTGATGGATTAGTTGATAATGTATTAGAGGCAATAAAGGTAGCATTAAAAATAGGATACCCTGTTATTTTAAAAGCATCAAGTGGTGGTGGTGGCAAAGGAATACGAATCGCCTACAATGAAAAAGAACTTGTACAATTCTATGATTTAGTAAGACAAGAAGCAAAAATATCTTTTAATGATGACTCTGTATACATAGAAAAATTTATAGAAAACCCTAGACACATAGAAGTTCAAGTAATGGCAGATGAACATGGAAATGTTATACATTTAGGTGAAAGAGACTGTACAGTACAAAGAAATAATCAAAAAATGCTAGAAGAAACACCATCAGGAGTAATAACAGATAAGTTAAGACAAAAAATGGGAAAAATTACTGTAAATGCATTAAAAGAAATTGGATATAGCAATGTAGGAACAATTGAGTATTTATTGGATAAGAACAAAGATTTTTATTTTATGGAAATGAATACAAGAGTTCAAGTTGAACACCCAATAACAGAAGCAATTACAGGTGTAGATATTATAAAAGAACAACTAAGAATTGCATCAGGTGAAAAGTTACAATATAAGCAAGATGATATCAAATTTACAGGACATAGTTTAGAAGCCAGAATAAATGCAGAAAATCCGTGTAAAAACTTTATGCCATGCCCCGGAGAAATAAAAGAGCTACATATACCAGGCGGAAATGGTATAAGAATCGACACAGCAATTTATTCAGGTTATAAAATACCTCCTACATATGACTCTATGATTGCAAAGGTTATTGTTCATGGAAAAAATAGAAATGAATCAATTGCTAAAATGAAGAGTGCGCTAGGAGAGTTTGTTATTGATGGTATTAGTACTAATATTGATTTTTTGTATAAGATTTTAGAAGATGAAGATTTTATTAGTAATAATTATGATACTTCTTTTATTGCTAAAAAATTTGCTAATAATCTAAAAAGTGGATTATAAGATTTTTATAATTTTATTTATGCTTATATGGATATGTAATAGTTTGAATATATTTTGATACTACTTACTAGTGTTACAAGTTCTTAGGTAAAAGCTATAAAGGATCCTGTTTTCTGGTATTGTTATAGTTTTTACATTAGAATTTGTTAACGTTATGTAAGTTAAGTCGAAAAAATATATGAAAACTATTACATATCTATATAAGCAAAAAATATAGAAAACTATATACGAGGAGAAAAACGATGGTAATAGAAAAAATCAAAAAAATAAATCCAAAAGAACCAGACAAAAAAAACGAAAAAGCCTCAGACATGCTGGTAGGAAAATGGGTAAAATGTAATAAGTGTAAAGAAATACTATACAAAGAAGACCTAAAAAACAATTACAGCATATGTCCGAATTGTGGACAATACTTTAGGCTATCAGCTAGAAGAAGAATAAAGCAAATAATAGATGAAGGAACTTTTGAAGAACTAGATAAAGACATGCAAACAAGTGATTTACTAAAATTTGAAGGTTACAAAGAAAAGATTCAAACCTTACAAGAAAAGACAAAAATACAAGAAGCAATACAAACAGGAATAGGAAATATAAATGGTTTAAAAGTTGCAATAGGAGTTATGGACAGTAATTTTATGATGGGAAGTATGGGAAGTGTTGTTGGTGAAAAAATAACCAGGTTAGTAGAAAAAGCAATAGAAGAAAAATTACCAGTTATCCTATTTTGTGTATCAGGTGGTGCAAGAATGCAAGAAGGGATAATATCATTAATGCAAATGGCAAAAACATCATCTGCAATAGCCAAACTAGATGAAGCAGGTTTATTATATATATCTGTATTAACAGACCCTACTACAGGAGGAGTAACAGCAAGTTTTGCAAGTTTAGGCGATATCATTTTAGCAGAGCCGGGAGCTTTAATAGGTTTTGCAGGTCCAAGAGTAATAGAACAAACAATAAAACAAAAATTACCAAAAGGATTTCAAAGTGCAGAATTTTTATTAGAACATGGCTTTATTGATAAAATAGTTGAAAGAAAAGATATGAAAAATGCATTATATAATATTGTAAAATTACATCAAAAATATTAAAACGAACAATGTTCGCTGAATGGATTTTATAAAAAAATTTTTTGAATATGATTTTTAATCCATAAAAATTTAGAAGGTTTTTGTGTATTGTTCCTAAATGCACAGTGAAAGGAAAATAAAAATGAAAGAAAATACAATATCTGCATGGGAGCGAGTAGTGCTTGCAAGAAAAGCAGAAAGACCAAAATCATTAGATTATATAAATAATATATTTACAAATTTTATAGAATTACATGGAGATAGAAAATTTGGAGATGATAAATCTATTATAGGTGGAATTGCAGAATTAGATGGAATGCCAGTAACTGTTATAGGGGAGCAAAAAGGCAAAAATGCAAAAGAAAATATAGAAAGAAATTTTGGTATGCCAAATCCAGAAGGATACAGAAAAGCACTAAGATTAATGAAACAAGCGGAAAAATTTGATAGACCTATAATAACATTTATAGATACACCAGGTGCATATCCAGGAATGGGAGCAGAAGAGAGAGGGCAAGGAGAAGCAATTGCTAGAAATCTTTTTGAAATGTCAAAGTTGAAAGTTCCAACAATTTCAATTGTAATAGGGGAAGGCTCAAGCGGAGGTGCTTTGGCATTAGGTGTAACAGATATCATAATAATGTTCGAAAATGCTGTTTATTCTATATTGTCACCAGAGGGATTTGCAAGTATTTTGTATAAAGATACAAATAAATCACAAGAAGCGGCTGAAAAAATGAAAATAACTTCAAAAGAATTGAAAAAATTAGGTGTTATTGATAGTATAGTAAAAGAACCAGAAGGTGGTGCACAAGAGGATTTTGAAAAAGTTTGCAAAGATTTAAAAAATATGATATTAAAAGATATTAATTGTTTATCTAAAAAATCACAAGAAAAATTGATAAAACAAAGATACGAAAAGTATAGAAAAATTGGAGGTATTTAGGCAATGTTATTACAAGGGAAGAAAATCTTAATAATGGGAATAAGAAATAAATGGAGTATAGCATGGGGAGCAGCAGTATCTGCATATGAGCAAGGTGCACAAATTATTTTTACATATAATTCAGAAGCAAATAAACCTAAAGTAGAAAAGCTAATGGAAGAAATACCAGGTTCAAAGGCATATTCTTGTAATGTTTCAAGTGATGAATCTATAAAAACATGTTTTGAAACAATCTTAAAAGAGAATGGAAAAATTGATGGAATGTTACATGCAATTGCTCATGCAAATACAGAAGATTTAAGAAATGATTTTATAAATACATCAAGAGATGGATTTTCACATGCATGTGATGTTAGCAGTTATTCTTTAATTGCCATATCAAAAATTGCTACAGAATTAGAATTATTAAATGACAATTCAAGTATTGTTACTTTAACATATTATGGTGCAGAAAAAGCAATTGATGGTTATAATGTTATGGGTGTTGCAAAAGCAGCATTGGAATCAAGTGTTAGATATTTGACAAAGGATTTAGGCAGAAGCGGTATACGTATAAATGCTATTTCTGCAGGACCTATAAAAACTCTTTCTGCAAAAGGAATAAAAGATTTTGGAACTATTTTAGATGTTGTTGAAGAAAAGTCTCCTTTACATAGAAATGTTACTGCTAAAGAAGTTGGAGATTGTTGTACATTTTTGTTTAGTGACATGTCTAAGGCTATTACTGGTGAAGTGATTCATGTAGATAATGGATTTTCAGTTGTAGGGGTATAAATAAAATATTTCATTTTCACAATTAGATCATTTGAAATAACTGTGCATGATATTTTTCATATTTTTCTCAGGTTCCCGACATAACGTTAACAAATTCTAATGTAAATACTCAAACAATACCCGAAGACAGGACCCTTTTGAGCATTTACTTAAGAATTTGTAACACTATTTTGGTCACATTCGAAATATATTCAAAATATCATGCACAGTTATTTCAAATGATCTAATTGTGAAAATGAAAAAAAAGGCAGATATTATAAAAATACCTGCCTTTTTTGAAACTAAAAATCACATATTCATTTTCTTTACTTTAATGTTTCAAGCAAATCTGTAATCATACTTAGTACCATAGTATCACCTAATGAATCATAAGCAATTGCTTCAAATATTAAAATTGCAATATATTGTATACAAGAATTCATATTATTTATTTCATCTATTGTAAAATCCAAAAATAATAAACTAGATTTTATGGCTAATTCAATATTCAAAAAAGTCATTTTTTTATTATTTTCAAAATCTTCAATATTAGATGACTGCAATATCCATGATGTTGAACCAGACAAAGCATCAATTAAGCAAGCACTTTGTTGCAAATTAGATAATTCATTTAACTCCAGATTTTTGTTTTTAGCAAAAGCCTGAAGATTAAAATAAAAATCCAAAAGATAAAAGTCATTATAATCGATTGTAACAACCATATATGATTTAAAACTATTTGGCAAGTTATCATATATAATATCCGTCATGTAATCAACAGCTTTTTTAACATTAGGGTACTTTTCAGCAATCTCATGAATTTGAGACATCGAATTTTCAATATAGATATTGTTTTTTTCATATTCATATTTTAGGAAAAATATAATACCTATGATGATCAATAATAAAATGTATAAAAAAGATATTGGAATCCGTGGCAAAGGTGAAATGATACATACAATTATTAAGTGAACTATTGCATACATGGCAATAAAAAAATATAAAAACTTTTTAAATTTGTTTTCCATAATGACGCCCTCCTTATTTTGAAAAATGATTTTTAATTTCAAAGTGCTTTAAGATAATAAGATTATACCAGAAATATTATGTATATTCAAGTAAAACAAGAATAAATATAAAATAATATAGAATTAAGTATAAAAAATAGCTCTAAAAAGAGCTATTTAATTATCTACATGAATTATTGTTATTATTTTGTCTTTCTTCATTTTGAGATTGATTATTTTTATTGTCTTTATTATTTTTCTTATTAGATTTTGACATTAAAATGCACCTCCAATCGATATCTAAAAATATTCTCTCCGAAAAATAAAAAAATATTCTAATAAAATTGTTTTTTTAAAAAAAAAGAGATATAATAAAAAATAAAAAATGTCCTTTTGGGGACGGTTCTTTTTGGGACATTGTCTTTAACAAGGTTATCTTAAAAAATCTTTTATATTTTAGCATTTAGAAGAAATTACAAAAATTGGAAAAATGTCCCAAAAAGAACCGTCCCCAAAAGGACAAAAAAGGAAAGAAGGAGTAAAAATGAGTTTTGAAAACAAAAAATTAGAAGAATTTAACGAGTATATAAGATTTAGAAAAGTAGCAGTAATTGGATTAGGAGTAAGTAATTTGCCATTATTAGAATACTTACATGATAAAAACGCGCAAGTAACAGTATTTGATGAAAGAACAAAAGAGGAAATACCAGCCGACACAATCAAAAAAGTAAATACATATGAATTTGAGACAGCTTTTGGTAAAAATTGTCTTGAAAAACTAAAAGGATTTAATATAATTTTCAGATCACCAAGTTGTTTACCAACAAGAACAGAATTACAACAAGAAGCAGAAAAAGGAGCGATTGTGACAACAGAAGTAGAAATGCTTATGGAAATGTGCCCATGCAAAATAATAGGTGTAACAGGTAGTGATGGAAAAACAACTACAACAAGCTTAATAAATGCAATTTTACAACATGCTGGTTATAAAACATTTTTGGGTGGAAACATTGGAACACCATTATTCACAAAATTGCCAGAAATGGAGCCAAATGATATAGTGGTTCTAGAATTAAGCAGTTTTCAATTAATGAATATGCATGTAAGTCCAGACATCGCAGTTATTACCAATATAACACCAAATCATTTAAACATACACAAAGATTATCAAGAGTATATTGATGCCAAAAAATGCATATTTAAAAATCAAAATGAAAATGGAATATTAATTTTAAATTATGATAATGATATAACAAGAGAATGTAGCAAAGAAGCTAAAGGAAAAGTAATATTCTTTAGTAGTAAAGAAAAATTAGATAACGGATTTATAGTTGATGAAGATATAATAAAAGAATGCAATGATGGAGTTAGAAAACATATTTTGAATACTGATGAAGTTATTTTAAGGGGAAATCATAATTTCCAAAATATAGCAACAGCTCTTGCAGCAACAAAAACATTGGTTGATACAGATGTTGCAGTTGAAGCAATTAAAAAATTCAAACCAGTTGAACATAGAATTGAGTTTGTAAAAGAAATAGATGGAGTAAAATGGTACAATGACTCTGCAAGTTCTTCACCAACAAGAACAATCTCAGGACTAAATGCATTTAAAGAAAACATAATTTTAATTGCAGGTGGATATGACAAAAACTTAGAATATGAACCACTTGCAAAACCGGTTGTTGATAAGGTTTCAACACTTATTTTAATTGGTCAAACAGCTGAAAAGATATATGATGTTGTTAAAAATGAAGCAGAGAAAGAAAATAAAAAAATCAATATAAATATGTGTGATACATTAGAACAAACAATAGATATTGCAAAAAAGGCAGCTAAAAAAGGTGATATTGTATTATTCTCACCAGCAAGTGCAAGTTTTGATATGTTTAAAAATTTTGCAGATAGAGGTCATCAATTTAAGGATTTAGTAAACAAGATTTAGTAGTATTTTTTAAATAAAAAATTTCTAAGACTGTAAATTATAACATTATAAAATATAATTATTTTAACAAAAATAAAACCTTTCTCATACGATATATAAAACTAATTTGTAGAAAATACCAAATTAGCAAAAATGAGGGAGGTTTATTATTATGTATAACGAAACATATGATGATTACATAAGAAGTATTTTAGGATATCCAACAAGGAACCAATTTGAACAATATAATCAAGAACCACAAGAATATCAAAGTTATCAAGAATATCGAAATCCAACATTTAATACTAACATAAATATATCTGGGAACAATGTTGAATTAGAAAATAGTTATCCTGAAATATACAAAATTGTGTACCCAATGGTAGCAAAAAAGTGTGAAAACATGAGAGGAGAGAACATTACAAAAGATGAAATTGAAAATATGACAGATGAAATTTATTATGCTTTAGAATCAAGAAATGAAACGCAAGTTAATATTAATTTAACAAATGATGTAAATGGAATAAGAAAAGCAAACAATTCTAATTCTTCAGTATCTACAAATATAACAAAAGTGGACAATAGGAAAACAGATGTTAAAGTTTCTGAGGTAACAGGAACTAACAGTGAAAAAAGACAAATAAATGGTGGATTAAGAGATTTAATTCAAATTTTATTGATACGAGAATTACTAAATAGACGTAGACCACCATTCAGACCGCCTATGCCAAATCCTCCAGGACCGGGACCACGTCCACCAATGAGTCCTCCATTTGGGCCGGGGTCAGGAAGGTCACCGTTCAATAGGGTTTTTGGGAATTTCAACGATTTATATGAGTAATTTTGATTGACATAATCTTTTAAAAGCGCTATATTAATATAGATGCAAGTTGTAGATGTAGTAAAGTACAGGAGGAAATCATTATGTACGAAAAATTAAAAAAATTTTTGGAAGAGTGGAAACTATATTCTTCTGCGGAAAACGAAACAGAGCTTCCAGAAAGAATTTTGCGGAATGAATGCTGGTCTATTGCAAGAGCAGTAGACTATACATTAGCAGAGATGAGAGGGACTGAAGAGTTTGAAAAAATTTCTGATAATGACAAAGAAATTATAAACAAAATTTATGATTATCTCATAATAAATTCCCAAAAATAAGAGTGCTTTGGCACTCTTTTAAAATTGGAAAAATATAGTAAATATGCAAATTAAATTTTGTATATTTTTTTCTTTTTAACAAATAATAATAAATGAAAATTAAAAGTAAAAGAAAATTGCAATATAAAAATTAGGCAAAAAATTTATAATTTTAATTTTTCAAACATTATTATTTGAAAGGAGAATTATAAAATGAAAGTAAAAGACTGTATGTGTGATGATGTATGTTGTGTAAAACCAGAAACAAAAATAACAGAAGTAGCCAAATTAATGAGAGAAAACCATATAGGATGTATACCAGTATGTGACAACAACAACTGTATATGTGGAATATTAACAGATAGAGACATTTTATTAAGAACTGTTGCATGTGACAAAGATTGTTCACAAACAACAGCAAGTGATATAATGTCTACAAATTTATGTACTTGTAAACAAGATGATGATATGACGAATGCAGAAAGTAAAATGGCAAATAATCAAATAAGAAGATTACCAGTATGTGATGAGGATAATCATGTTATAGGAATCTTAACTTTAGGAGATTTAGCACAAAAAGATATTCAACTTGGTAGACAACAAGTTTGTGACACAATAAGTGATATTTGCAATTGTAATTCTAATAAAAATAATTATTAGAAAGTGTATTATATTAGAAAAATTGCATAGCTTCACTAATATATTAATAAGAAAAGTCCTGTTGATGGTAAATATTTTTATTTTTAACGCAAGAATTTGTCTAAAATAAAATATTTACATTCCTTGCATGGACTTTTCTTATTATAGTGTATACTAACCAAAAATTAACATATACTAATTACATAGGAGATAAGAAAAAATGATCATAGACATGTCATATTGGACAAGAGTTCTTAAGAGATTTTTATATGTTATACTAATATTAGTTGGTTTATTTTTTGCATTCAAACTAGCAATATTTTACACACCATTTTTAATAGCATTTATAATATCATTAATGATAGAACCAGCAATAAGATTTATAATGAAAAAATGTAAATTCACAAGAAAAGCTAGCTCAATAATTATATTTATAATAGTATCAGCAATAATAATAGGAGCAATGGTGTGGGGGATAGTAGCACTAATTTCAGAAGCATCAAACTTATTGCAAGATTTAAATAGATATGTAGAAAAAGCATACATATTATTTCAAAATTTTACAGGAAGGTTTGATTTCAATAAAATACATTTACCAACCGAAATAACATCAATAATCCAAAATTCAACAGGCGATGTATTAACCTCTGTATCAGGATGGGTTAGAAACTTTTTGACAGGTTTATTAAATGTTATTACATCTATGCCATCAATTATAATATATTTTGTAGTAACAATTATGGCTTTATATTTAATATGTGTTGATAAAGTATATATTTTAGATCAAATAGAACACCATTTTCCCAAAAGATGGGTATTTAAAGTTGGGACACACATAAAAGATTTGACCAAAACATTAGGCGGATATTTAAAAGCAGAAGCTACGCTTATTTTAGTGTCTTTTATAATTTCTTTAGTAGGGTTATATATTTTAAAATTTGCAAATTTCAACATAGAATTTCCGTTATTAATGGCTTTATTTATCGGTTTTGTTGATGCTTTACCAATTTTAGGTTCTGGAACAGTTATGGTCCCATGGGCTATTATTTCTGGTTTAAATGGTGATTTAAAATTAGGTATTGCAATTATTGTTTTGTTAATTATAATGTCAATGGTAAGACAATTTTTAGAACCTAAGTTAGTTAGTAAGCATATTGGTACACATCCGATTTTTACACTAATTGCTATGTATACAGGTTTTAAGTTTATTGGTGTTTTAGGTATGCTTGTTGGTCCTATTATTTTGATTATAATAAAAAATGTTTTTGCAACTTTAATAGATGAAGGAGTATTTAAAAGTATTATGGATAGTAAATAATGTTCTGTTACAATTTATATAGGATTTTTCATTTATATTGTTTGACATAAAATGGAAAGTATATTATAATAAGATTAGGTATTGTTTTTATAAACTTTTTAAGAAATATCTTAAAAAGTTTATATTCCTACATTTAATTAGTTAAAATAAGTAGACCATTCTACTATGGTTTGCTAAATTTTATAAAAATATATACATAATTTAATAAATATGATAAAATAAATAAAATTATATTTTAAGAGAGGAGTATTTTATGATAGATTTACATATACATACAAATAATTCAGATGGAACTGATACAGTAGAAGAACTGTTAAAAAAAGCAGAGACTTTAAATTTAGAATACATATCTATAACTGATCATGACAACTGTAATGGATATGATAAGCTAAAAAGAATAAATATTTCTAACATCTTTTCAGGAAAAATAATACCTGGAATAGAAATTAAATGTACATATCAAAAAAGAACCATAGAAGTACTAGGATATAAAATTAATACAGATGTAATGAACAGATGGATGCAAGAATTTTATAAAGACAAGCAAAGAGACACATTACAAATTAAATATTTTAATTTGTTATATGAAAAATGTAAAAAGATGGGATTAAGTTTAAGTGATAAAGATAAAATTATATGGAATCCAAAAAATGACTGGGCTAGTTTTACAATTTATTCAGAACTAAAAAAGCATCCAGAAAATCAAAATATAATGCCAGAAGATATGTGGACAGAATTTTCAGGTTTTAATAGAAAGTATTGTAACAACCCCGAGCATATATTATATATTGATAAAAGTGAAGACTATCCAACATTAAAACAAACAATAAATGCCATCAAAAAAGCAAGTGGATTGGTATTTATGCCACATCTATTTATATATAAATGGGTAGAAAATAAAAAAGAATTTATTGAAACATTAGTTGAAAATTATGAAATTGATGGAATCGAATGTTTTTACACAGATTTTAGTGAAGAACAAACACAATATCTTATAAATTTATGTAACAGAAAAAAATTGTATAAGAGTGGTGGAAGCGATTATCACGGATTAAATAAGGAAAAAATTAGTTTGGCAACAGGATATGGGAATTTGAATATAGATAAAAAAATTATTCAAGATTGGATTTAAGGAGAAATGAAATGGATGAATTAAAAGTAGAGGTTGCTTTAGAAATTATTGAACTAAAGATTCTTCATACAATAAAAGACAATAAGGATAAGGATTTTTCAGTATTTAAAGAAAAATTAAATACATTAGTTGAAGAAAGAGATAAAATTTACGAATTAGATGAAAAAACTATAAATAAAGTATATAATGTATATTTAGAAGAAATAAAAAATAGCAAGGAGTGAAAAAATGGAAAAATATAATTTAACACCAATAGACATTCAAATGGGGATAAACAGATTATTAACAGATGCATATGCATCATCAACAATTTCAAATAATCCAAGTTTGATATATATTTCAGCAGGTCCTGGTGCAGGAAAAACAGCAATAGAAATGCATTTTAAAAAGGAATTTAAAGATAAAGGTGAAAAGGCATATTCAATAAATTCAGATAAAATAGCCGAATTTCATCCGAATTATGAAGATGCATTAGAAGAATTACCAGAAGAATGTTATAGAATTACAAGACAGTTTGTAAGACCAGCAGCGCCCAAAATATATGAAGAATTAATGAATAATAAAATCAATATTATAAATGAAAATACTTTAGATAAAGGAGATTCAGATATTGAATTAACAAGAAAATTTAAAGAACATGGATACAAAATAATAGTAAATGTAATAGCAACAGACTTGTTTGAAAGCAGACTATCATGTTATGAAAGGGAAGCAGCAATGCTATTAGCTTCGCTTACACCAAGAGGATGTTCAAAAGAAACACAAATTAGAATGTATGATGCATTTGTACCAGAAATAAAAAAATTAGATGATTTCGGATTATGTGATGATATAAATGTTTATATTCGTGGTGAAAATATTAATAAACCACCAATATTAAAATTTTCAAAAACAATGAATAATACATACAATAATTTTAATGAAGCACTAATTAAAGAAAGAGCAAAGCAAAGACAAAAATTATTAGAAGATCCTGAAAATTATTTATCTAGAATTAAAAATGCCAAAAACACAATAGTAAATTATGGAGTTAATGAACAATTAACACAAAATTCGTTAAATGGATTAAATGAACTTCAAAGCGATTTCCTACAAGAATTAGCTAAAAATGAATTACAAAGATAAAGATTGAGAATTTTCTCAATTTTTATCTTTTATAATATCCCAGCCGTAGGAATATAACTATCATCAGGAGGATAAACATACTCATCAGAAGAAGGCTTATCAACACTTTTTATATCAGTAATTTTAACAATAGGCATATCACCGTGATAATCACCTTTCACAATAGTACCAGTAACCTTAACCCACGAATTATCAGTAAAATTTTTAGCATTATCGCACTCACACAAAAAGCCAACAACAACAGACTGGGAATTAGAACTAACAATCATGTCACGAGCCAGAACAAATTGATTATCTTGCAAATCTAAAACCCTATAAACATAGCCTGTAAAGCAAATCTTTTTACCAACATAAGAATCGATATTTTCATGAACAGTCTTTAAAATATTTGTATAATTTCTTGGCAGGATTTCAGAAACACCATTTTGAGGAAAACAACGCTGAGATTTATATGCATTATTAGCACCGCCAAAAACTCTATACATTACAATTCCTAAAATAATAATTAATAAAACAATTACACCAATAAAAAAATATTTAAAAATCTTACTTCCATTAATTTTAACATTAAATACAAACATACAAAAACCCCTTTTCAAGTTCCAATTTACAATAATTTAACATGTAAAAGACAAATTCTTATAGTACATACTAAAATGTATTTAACAATAAAAAAATTATGCTTATTTTTTTGTTAAAACTACTTGCTAAAAAAAGTTTTTAGTGATATAGTAACAAAGTACAAAAGGGAAAATTAACAGCAGAAAAATTCCCACAATATAAAAAATAAACTTAGGAGGAATGTACCAAATGAAAATATTCAAAACATATAGTGAAAAAGAAGTAAAAAGAGTAATGCCAATAGTAAACAAAATCAACAGTTTAGAACCAGAAATGAAAAAATTAACAGACCATGAATTAAAAGGAAAAACAGAATATTTCAAAAAACAACTAGCAGAAGGAAAAACATTAGATGACATATTACCAGAAGCATTTGCAGTTGTAAGAGAAGCATCAAAAAGAGCATTAGGAATGAGACACTTTGATGTCCAATTAATAGGTGGAATTATATTACACCAAGGAAGAATTGCCGAAATGAAAACTGGTGAAGGAAAAACATTAGTTGCAACGTTACCAGTATACTTAAATGCACTAGAAGGAAAAGGAGTTCATGTAATTACAGTAAATGACTACCTAGCAAAAAGAGATAGTGAATGGATGGGAAAATTATATAAATTTTTAGGACTTTCAGTAGGATTAGTAATTGCAGGAATGGACCCACAAGCAAAACAAAAAGCATATGCAGCAGATATCACATATGGTACAAATAACGAATTTGGATTTGATTATCTAAGAGATAACATGGTAATTTATCAAAATCAATTAGTACAAAGAGGATTACACTATGCAATTGTCGATGAAATTGATAGTATTTTAATAGATGAAGCAAGAACACCACTTATCATATCTGGTAGAGCAAACGAATCTTCAGATTTATATAAAAGAGCAGATAACTTCGTAAAAAAATTAGAAGCAAAAGTTATAGTAGAAGAAGATGTAAAAGATTTTGAACAAGCAGAAGACAACGAAAAATATGATTACATTGTAGACTTAAAAGCAAAATCTGCATCATTAACACAAAAAGGTATTAAAAAAGCAGAAGAATTCTTTAATCTAGAAAACTTCAATGACCTAGAAAACTCTACAATAGTACACCATGTAAACCAAGCATTAAGAGCAAATGGAGTAATGAAGAAAGATATAGACTACATCGTAAAAGATGGAGAAGTTTTAATTGTAGACGAATTTACAGGACGTATCATGTATGGAAGAAGATACAACAATGGATTACATCAAGCAATTGAAGCAAAAGAAAAAGTCAAAATTGCAGACGAATCAAAAACACTTGCAACAATAACATTCCAAAACTTCTTTAGAATGTATGATAAATTATCTGGTATGACTGGTACAGCAATGACAGAAGAGGCAGAATTTGAAGAAATATATAACTTAGACGTTGTTGAAATACCAACAAATAAACCTATGGTTAGAAAAGACGAAAATGATGTTATATACAAAAATGAAAGAGCAAAATTTAAAGCTGTTGTTGAAAGTGTTAAAGAAAGCCATGAAAAAGGACAACCAGTTCTAATTGGTACAGTATCAATTGAAAAATCAGAAAAATTAAGCAAATTACTTGATCAAGAAAGAATACCACATGAAGTATTAAACGCAAAATCACATGAAAAAGAAGCTATGATAGTTGCCCAAGCTGGTAAATTTGGAGCAGTTACAATTGCTACAAACATGGCAGGACGTGGTACCGACATTATGCTAGGTGGAAATAGCGAATACTTAGCAAAAGAAGAAATGAGAAAAAATAAAGTACCAGAAAACTTAATAGAAGAATCAAACACATATTATGAAACAGATGACCAAGACATATTAAGAGCAAGAGAACAATTCAACAAATTAGTTGAAAAATATGATGAAAAAATAAAAGAAGAAAAACAAAAAGTTATAGATGCTGGAGGTCTAAAAATAATTGGTACAGAAAGACACGAATCAAGAAGAATTGATAACCAATTAAGAGGACGTTCTGGACGTCAAGGTGATGTCGGAGAATCAAGATTCTTTATCGGCCTAGATGATGATTTAATGAAAATCTTTGGTGGAGATGCAATAACAAAAGTTTACAATACATTAGGTGCAGACGAAGATATGCCAATAGCTTCAAGATTAATTTCAAGAGCAGTTGAAAATGCTCAAAAGAAAGTTGAAGGTAGAAACTTCAGTATTCGTAAAAATGTATTAAAATATGATGATGTTATGAACGCACAAAGAGAAATCATTTACAAACAAAGAAGAGAAGTTCTTGACGGAGAAGACATTCATAGCAATATATTAAACATGATAAATTCAGTAGCAGAAGAAACTGTAGCAATGTTTGTTGAAGGTGAAGATGGAAAAGCTGTTAATGTAGAAGCTTTAAATACGGAAATAACAAATGAATTTGGATTAGATATGCATAACTTTATTAAAGAACATGAAAATGATTCAAATGCAATTATAGAAGAATTAGAAAAACAAGCAGCTGACAAATATCAAGTAAAAGAAGAAGAAATTACTTCTGAAAAAATGAGAGAACTTGAAAGAGTTGTAATGCTTAAAGTTGTTGATGAAAAATGGATGAACCACATTGATAATATGGACGAATTAAAAAATGGTATTGGTTTAAGAGCTTATGGACAACAAGATCCAGTTGTTAAGTACAGAATGGAAGGTATGGATATGTTTGAAGAAATGATTGCAAACATAAAAGTTGATGTTGTTAAGATTCTTATGAATATCAGAAGACAAAATGGCGAGGTTAAGAGACAAGAGGCTGCTAAAATCACAGGCGCTGCTTTGGAGGCCATCCAAAGTGTTGATGGTGGTAAAAAAATTAATACTCCAGAAAATAGTCAAACTGTTGTAAATGAAGGTCCAAAGATAGGTCGTAACGACCCTTGCATTTGCCGGTTCAGGTAAGAAATATAAAAATTGTTGTGGAAAAAATAAGTAGGATCAAAGTTAATAGATTTCAAAAGGCAACTCTAATAAGAGTTGCCTTTTTGGTTACTTATTTTTTTTATTTTTTGTCGCAAAAATACAATAAATTAATCCAGCCAACACTAAGAAAGCTATAACTAATGCACATGAATAAAATACATAACTGTCATCTCCAGTTTTTGGAGCATACTGCTCAGGTGTCTTTTCATTAATTGTGCCATTTTTACTAGTTTCCTGGCTCTGAGGTTTAGAACCATTTTTTACTTCATTTTTTGTTTCTGAAGTAGTTTCTGGATTATCCGGAGTTTTTGGTTCCTCCGGTTTCTCAGACGGTTTTGGATTATCCGGAGTTTTTGGTTCCTCCGGCTTCTCAGATGGTTTTGGATTATCCGGAGTTTTTGGTTCCTCCGGCTTCTCGGATGGCTTAGGTTTATCCGGAGTATCAGGTTTTCCCGATTCTTCAGACGGCTTAGGTTTATCCGGAGTATCAGGTTTTTCCGGTTCTTCAGACGACTTAGGCTTATCTGGAGTATCAGGTTTTTCCGGTTCTTCAGACGGCTTAGGCTTATCTGGAGTATCAGGTTTTTGTGGCTCATCAGGTACTCCTGGTATAGAAGGTACATCTGGTGTTACAGTAACCTGATGCAATTCTCCATTATTACCGGCAACATTAGAAATAATTTGACCATTCAAATTACCAGCAGCCTGATAAACTGTTGCTTTTGGAGCAACAATAATACCTAACATTTCTTCGGAAATTGTAATATTTCCAGAATAATTACCAAAATTCCAAATGATATAAGGTGAAAGCCTATGGAATTCCGTACCAACATTGGTATTTTTACTAAATGCTTTCATAATATTAATGTCACTTGGTGCATCTGTAAATATTACATTAACAATAATTCTAACACCAGGATTATTATTAATTAAATTTCCAAAAGCACCTTCATTATTAAGGAGCTGCTTATAATCAACATTTATTGATATTGCACCTCCAGTAATGGTAATTGCATCACCGGTAGTAACAGTTGGCTTTTTAAGCAAATTATTAACACTTTCAAAAGCATTTGTACTGTCACCATAAAATGATGTATCAATTTTGTTTTTAGCAGCCTCTCCAAGTTGAGCAATTTCCTCAAGCTTATTTGAAAGTTCCAAAGATCTTTTGTTAGTTTCCTCATCGGTCAGACTGATAGCAGTAATATTATTAGAATACCCACCATTAATAATTGTCTGATTTCCATTTGGTTTACTAACCTTAATTCCTGGGCCAAGTAAAATCTTTTCTCCATCACTTAACTGGATAGATTCATCAGATTTACCGATATAACTAAAATCACCTTCCTGTTTTTCCGAAACTCTAGTCAGAACAAAATTACTAGAATCAGCAACTTCATTCGCATAAACATTTCCCTCTATATGGTTCGTCCGATCAATTTTATTTGCATAAACTCCAAATTTTTCGGTTGACTTAATAGAGTTCAAAAGTTTTTGAATTTTCTCAGCTTCGGTAACAGAAAGTGCTTTTCCAGTCACATCAAAATAATTTGAATTATCTGATGTTCCTTTCAAAGTAGACCCTGATTTTACTACAACTTTTGTTTCCTTTAAAGGTGTAGCAGTTACAACTTGTGCTGCAATCAATATTCCTAATAAGAACATTGAAAGCACTGGAATTAAATACCGTTTCTTTTTTTGCTTCATAGCGCTTACCTCCTTAAGCTTTAAGCAACGTGTATACAAAATAAAATATTATTAAATATATTATTTTTGTATACAATGGTTAATGTGTATCTACATATATTATATGTAATATTTGTTGACAAAATGATTATCGTATTATTCCCAAATATAGTCAATTATCTTTTTAATTTTTTTATAAAAATCAAAAAGATCTTTACAAAGCACAACTTATTAATTATAAAAAATAAAATTGATGGTTTATTTAAGTAAATTTATAAAATTTATTACTGAATTGTAACATCATAAAAAAGTATTAAAGAATATTATTTTTCTTGACTTTCAAATATAATAATGCTAGCATAATTATAGTAATAAAATATATAATTTTTATAAATTAAAAATTGTTAAAATAGGAAAGGAATTGAAGTTTATATGGAAACACAAGGAAAAACTTGGGAAAAAATTGTAAAAAAATTAATAGAAAAAAACATGACAATAGCAACAATGGAAAGTTGTACAGGAGGAGGAATTGCAAATGAAATAACAAACATTTCAGGAGCCTCAGCAGTTATAAAAGAAAGCTATGTCACATATAGTAATGAAGCAAAAATAAAACAAGGAGTTTCAAGTAAAATTATTGAAAAATATACAGTATATAGTCAAGAAACAGCAATCGAAATGGCAAGAGCCGTTAAACAAAAAGCAAATTCAGATATTGGAATTGGAGTTACAGGACAACTTGGAAGAATTGATCCTAATAATCCGGTAGATAAATTGAATTGTGTCTGGTTTGCAATAGCCAGTAACACTTCAGAAATTTATGTGGAAGAACTTCATGTGCCAGATGATACAAGAAAAAATCAAAAACAAGTAGTATTAGAAAATATTGCAAAAAGTATTTTAAAGATTTTATATTAATAGTAATCATTTTCACATTTTAATTATTAGAAGAAAAATTAAAAAAATGAAATGAAAAATAAGGGGAATAAATATGAAAAAAATCAGAAGAAAAATAATACTAATATTTATATTAACAATATTAATATTAGTAAATATAGTATCAGCAATACATAGCAACATAAATTCTAGCAAAGTAGAAATAGGGGACCAAATAGAATTTACAATAGAATTCGATGAAAAAGTACAAACAGCTGATTTTTCCGTTTATTATGATAATCAAAAAATAACATATATAGGAGCAAATACAACTGAATTAAAAACAAATTATATTCAAAAAAATGCAGAATTAATTTGCTGTTATTATGATTTAAATAAAATTGGAGCAGACAGAATAACATTAAAATTCAAAGCAAAAGCAGAAACAAATAAAACTAATATTAAAATAGAAAATATAACAGTTCATACTAATTCAGAAGAAAAACAAATTGACAATATAGTAAGTGAAAACATAAAAATAGAAAAGAAAAACCTAAATGAAGAAAATAATTCAGTCAGCAAAGATAATAGTTCATTTGATAATGACATTAATGATACAAGCAGCAATTCAAATATTGAAATTTCGAAAAAAAATAATACATCATGTGAAGATAATACAAAATCAATAAAACCTTTACCAAAAGCAGGAATAGATTTAAAATTTATAGATTTTGCTATAATTATTATTACATGTATATTTTTAATTATAGTAATAAAAAATGACCAATTAGCTAAAAAATCAAAAATAATATTATCAATTGCAATAATATTAATAGGAACATTAACATTTCTTAGCAAATATATTTCAGCCTCAAATGATGATAAAATTTATATAAATAAAAAAGATAAAAATATTTTAGTTGTATTATCAACATCAAATAAACCACGAAGTATGACAACTCAAGATTTTAAAGATAAAACTAAAGCTACAGAACTTAATCAAAACATACTCTCTGGAGCAATTGCAACATTCAAAAACAACGAGAAATATACGATAAAAATATTAGCAGACGAAAACAATAATGGATATGTAAATTCAGGTGATATTTTTGAACTTTTAAGCAAAAAAAACATGGATATATCAGCAATTGAAGAGTTTTGTAATTTTATTATTAAAAAAGAAGAATTTAAAAATTACAGTGATATACCAAATGGATACGAAGAATTTAATGAAAATTTAATTGTAACTCCAAGTACAACACCTTTAGAGCCAGCACAAGACAGATATACAGCTGTAAAAAATGTAGAAAAACTTAGAAATTTAGATGCAAAAGTGGGGGACAAGTATAAAACATTAGGATATTACACAGAAAATGACGGCGGAGCAGGAAGATATGACATTATAGAAAAAGATTCAAACATCAAAATTGACAACGGACTATATATTGAATTGAATAATGGTTTATTAGCAAAACTTGCAATTATAAATGAAACTGTAAATATTAAACAATTTGGAGCAAAAGGAAATGCAACAGATGATGATACTCAATGTTTAAGAACAGCTTTTAACTCCGGTATAGCAAATATAGATATACCAAAAGGTGAATATAAAATAACAGATAAAATAAATCTAGACACAGCATCAACTAATATAATTGGGAATGGAAGTACAATTTTTACAGATAATGATTATAAACCAGAAAAATATAGTGAATTTTTATTTGTTATGCAGTCTAACGACTGTAATATCAGCAATTTAAATATCGAAGCAAGAGAAACAGAAAACCTTGAAAACTTGTATAAAGCACAAGTTTATGTTGGAGCCACAAACATTAAAATTGTTGGATGCTCGTTTAAAGTTCCAGAAACAGCAAGTAATGAACATTCATATAGCAATATAGATTTGTACACAGGTTGGCACAATGTTTTAATAGAAAATTGTGATTTGTATATAGCAAATGATGCAAAAGAAGGCGGATGTATTTGGATAAGAGATTTATTTAACAGAGGTGCAAGTGATGTAACGTTTACTAATAATAGATGCTATAAAAAATGCCATGATGAAATTTTAGCGGTATTTATGGGAAGTATTGAAAATGTTAACATTCTAAATAACACATTTACAATGCCAAATAGCACAGACCCAAGCACAATGAGTTTTACATTTGGTTCTAATTCAACTAAAAAAGCTAAAAATATAAGATTTGAAGGAAACAAAGTTGATGCAAAAGCAACAATGAGCTTATTACACTCAAGAAATGCAGATAATTTAAGTATAAAAAATAACAATATAAAATTTGAAAAAGTAGATGTTATAAATGGTTCAACAAATACCTTTATAATGTATTTTCCAAAAGATAATGAAGACAATAATTCAAAAAATATAACAATTGAGAACAACAATATTGAATTAAATAATGCAACTTCATATGATATTAGAGGAATATTATCATCAAGTGCAGAAAATATCACATTTGATAATAACAAAATAACATCAAATAGTGAGATAAATGAGGCATTTACAGGTGAAGTTGCAAGTATGTCTAATAACAATATGATATTTAATAAATATGTAAGAATTTTGTTAAATAAACCTAAAGAATTCAATAAAAATAACATTACATTTAATTCAAAATTTGATACATTTGCCCAATATCATAATGGAAATCTAAATTATGAAAGCAATATAAAAGATAATACTGTAGAATGTTTTTATGATGAAATATCAACTGGTAAAACTTCAAATTTATTGATGTTTAATGGTGGAACTTTAAATAATCATCTTGTAACTTTTGAAAGTAATACTATCAATTTTGAAAAGGCAAATTATAAAAGAAATTTAATATATATTTTAGACTTAGCAGATACAACACCACAAACAATAAAAATTATTAATAATAAAATGGATGGCTACAAACAATGGTGGAAAGCTCAAAAACAAGAAATGCATAATGTTATTCTTGAAAACAACTAAATTTTGTGGTATTATAGAAGAAGATACTTAAAAACAATGCATCATGAAAGGAGTCTGTAATGACAATTAATTCAATAATTAAACGAACCACAGAGAGGAATGTAGCCATCATTATAGATGGGGTCAATGAAAAAATTGACGAGGAATATTATAATGAAAGCTTAAAAGAAAGTTTAGACAAATTTTGGCAAGCTGGAATTTTAGCTGGTGTAACACAGACTACATACCATATTGGCAAAGAGCTGATTATAACCTTCAGTGGTGAACCAACAAGAATTGACTCATTGTTAAAACATTTAAACAATGAATCATAAGAAGACTCAAACGGGGAGAGTATATCTCCACGTATTTTACCACATTGCATAGAAAATTTTATGAAAGGGATGAAATTTAAAATGTTAGAACTTGAAGAAAATTATAGATTACTAGAAGAGTTAAAAGCAAAATTACAGAATTTAGGTGAGTCTCTTTGACATTGCTAAATTAGAAAAAGAACTTGATAAACTTGAAGAAAAAACAGCAAACCCAGATTTTTGGACAGCAAATAATGAAGAAACAAAAAAAGTACTATCAGAAATAAAAAGAATAAAAAGTAAAGTTATAAAATATAGAGAACTTGAAAAAGAAATTAATGATTCATTAGAATTATCAGAATTGGTAAAAGAGAGTTTTGAAGATGAACTTTTAAAAGACATAATAAAGAACACAAAAAAGGAACAAAGGGAATTAGAAAGGCTAGAACTAGAAACTCTTTTATCAGGCAAATATGACGCAAATAATGCTATTGTCACAATACACCCTGGTGCAGGTGGAACAGAATCACAAGATTGGGCAGAAATGTTATATAGAATGTACACAAGATGGGCCACCAAAAATGAATATGAAGTAAAAGAATTAGATTATCTTGAAGGGGAAGAGGCAGGAATAAAAAGTGTTACATTTGAAATAATTGGTCAAAATGCTTATGGATATATGAAAAGCGAAAAAGGAGTACATAGATTAGTTAGAATTTCTCCATTTGACAGTGGTGGAAGAAGGCATACATCATTTGCATCAGTCGAAGTATTACCAGAAATTACAGAAGATATTGAAATAAATATCAATCCAGATGATTTAAGAATAGATACATATCGTGCATCAGGAGCAGGTGGCCAACACATTAATAAAACATCATCTGCTGTAAGAATCACACATATACCAACAAATACAGTAGTTGCCTGCCAATCAGAACGTTCACAAATTCAAAATAGAGAAACTGCTATGAGAATGTTAAAATCTAAATTGTTTGATTTAAAAGAACAAGAACACAAAGAAAAAATTGAAGATTTGAAAGGCGAACAAAGAGATATAGCATGGGGAAGTCAAATTCGCTCTTATGTCTTCTGTCCTTACACAATGGTTAAAGACCATAGAACAAATTATGAAGTTGGTAATGTTCAAGCTGTTATGGATGGAGACTTAGACGGATTCATGGAAAGTTACCTAAAACAAAATATATAAAAATTTAAATTAATTTATATATTAGGAAAACTACATAACATTATTTCCACTATATAAAATAGGTTCAGTTAAAAGAATTATGGAAACATAGTTCTTTTTTTGCATAATATATAAAGAGCCATATTTTTACTAAAATAAGGCTTTATATATTATTTTAAAGAGGTGGTCCATATGGACACAATAGTAATGAAATTTGGAGGAAGTTCAGTAGCTGATAATGAAAAATTAAAAATAGTAGCTCAAAAAATTATAGAAATGTATAATAAAGAAAATAATATAGTTGTAATACTTTCAGCTCAAGGGAAAACAACAGATAAATTAATAGCTGAAGCTTCTCAAATAATAGAAGAAAATACAAAATATGATAAAAACACAAAATATTCTGATATTGATGAACGCTTATCTAATTCTAAAAAAGAAACACCAACAAATCTTGAAATTTTTCGAGAAATGGATATGTTACTTAGTTCAGGAGAACAAATTTCAATTTCAAAATTAAGTATATTACTAAATAATTTAGGATATAAATCAATATCACTTACAGGATGGCAAGCAGGAATACTTACAGACAATACAAATCAAAATGCAATTATTAAAAACATAGATACAACAAGAATTTTACAAGAACTTAAAAAAAGAAAAATTGTCATAATAGCTGGTTTTCAAGGATACAATGAAAATCTAGATATTACGACATTGGGGAGAGGAGGCTCAGATACATCGGCCATTGCAATTGCCGCAGCTTTAAAAGCTAAAGAATGTTACATTTTTTCTGATGTAGATGGAGTGTACACAACAGACCCTAATAAAGTTCTTGAAGCTAAAAAAATTCCAGCTCTTTCATATAATGAAATGATGGAAATTTCTAGTGAAGGGGCTAAAGTTCTTCATAATAGGTGTGCTGAAATAGGTGATAAGTTTAAAATTCCTATTATAACTAAGTCTACATTTAATAATAAGGCTGGTACTATTATTACTGATATTATTGAGGAAAATACTATTAAGAGCGTTGTTAAAAAGGATATTTCTAGAATTTCTGTTGTTGGCAATGGAATTATTAGAAATTATGATTTTATTAAGAACCTGTTGGATATGATTCAAAAAAATAAATTGGAAATGCTTGAATTTAATGTTTCAGAGTCTAAAATTTCGGTTGATTTTAAAGGAATAGTAGATGATAAAGTTTTAAAAGAAATCCATAATAAAATTTTTAAAAAATAAAATTAGAAATTTATATTCAATAAAACTTTATATAAAAATATCCCTCATTATAATTTGAGGGATATTTTTGGTGAAAAATTATAAACTACAAGATTTGTGCTGCTATATATGCAAGCTTACTTCTTACAGATTCTTTGTCGTCTAAAGCAACCTGCCAGCATGATGGTTCATTTTTAAATTTTTCAGAGAGATATACAAGACCGTTATATTGTTCATTAAGTTCTGGATTGTCAATCTGTGTAGGATCACCGATAAATACAAATTTTGATCCTTTTCCAGCTCTTGTAACAATACTTTTAATTACAGAAGGCTCAATATTCTGAGCTTCATCTATAATAAAAATTGTATCTGTGATACTACGTCCTCTAAGATGTCCAATCACCTGCATTACAATGATGCCTGATGTAAATAACTTATTTACGATTACCTTTGTAGTTAATTCATTTGATGTTTTTGATTGTTGTTTAGTTTCTTTTTTCTTAGAATTTTTTTCATTATGATTAGTATTAGCAGGTACATTTTCTTCATTTTTCTTTGAGTCATTAGAAGACTTCAGATAAAAGTTTGTATTTTTTTTTGTTTTAAATTTTTTTTCAATCAGGATATTTAAATTATCCATAATACCACCCAGATATGGATCAAATTTCTCTTCAAGTTCACCTGGAAGAAATCCTAAATTTTCTTCCCTAAGTGTTTCGGTAGGTGTTGTGATCATTATCTGAGAATATTTTTCTCCAGAGGATGATGGAAATGCATATGAATTCTGCAAGCCACTGGCAAGTGCCAAAATAGTTTTTCCAGTTCCAGCACTACCCTTAATTACAACAATTGGAGCATCTTTAGGATTTGTTAATAATGCCTCTATAGCCATATGCTGTCCAGCATTTTGTGCTGAAATGCCGAAAGGATGATGGTTTGCAAATTTAAGGGGAACAATTTTATCTCCATCATATCTTGCCAAAATAGAATGTTTATCGTTTGTTGTAGAGTGAATATTCAAAAAAAGATTTGTAACCCATTCAATTTTCGAATTTTCTGCAATATCCTTTTTAGAAATATATCCCTGAGAATTGAACAACTCAAATTTTTCTTCACTCATTTTGCATGTTATTCTTCCAGTATACTGTTCATTTAAAGGTGGAAATATATCATCTTTAAATGGCTGAGCATTAATACTGATAGACTTTAATTTCATTCTAAATGCTGGATTTTTAGAGATGATAATTGCATTGATTTTTTTCTCTTTCATTCCTAATGCAATTTCAATTCTCCGTCTCTCAAACTTCGAAATATTTCCAAGTTTTTCTTCCGGAATTTTAATACCGCGATAGCCATTTTCAAACTTTAAACAAGAACCATTTTTCTGAAAAACGCCATTTTCAGAAAGTAATTCATTAATTTTAAAGGTTGAAAAATATTCCAGAAGTTTTTTAGCAATTTTTCCTTTTTCATTGTAATGAATCGAAAGCTTGTGCAATTCATCAATTCCCTCTGGAAATGGAATAATTATTGTATTATCATTTCCAAACCGTAAAGTACTGTTCTCACTTGAAATTAATGAATGAATTCCTAAAATAAAAAATTTTTTTGCCATAATTTTTCTCCTTTACTTTTAGATAATACTCATATAAATATGAGTAAACATAAATTAGTTTCATAAAGATTATATCCTAAATATGTATATTTTTCAATATATATTTAAAAATTAATCACAAAATTTGTAATAAAATCTTTAAAAAACATGGAAAATATGTTATTATTATGTAAAGATTTATATCTTTTGTACTTTAATAGCTATAAAATAAAGGAGGCAAAATATGAAAAACAAAGATTTTCAGACAGCAAAGCTACGGAAACAATTAGAAAAATTTAAGGAGGATGGTAAGAAAGAATTAATATGGGAACTATCATATAGTCAAAAAAGAATTATAAAAGAGCTTGGCTATAAAATAGAACCATATTTATATTACATCACAACAAGAACTTTTTTTAGAATCGGTAACATAGAAAGTAATCTAATAAAAGAGATACATTTTAAAAGCAAGCAAAATAAACATATTTACAAGCGCCAGCTTAATAACAAACAAAAGAAAGTTTTAGACAAATATGGCGTAAGATACCGGGTAGCAAAGTACAAAATTCATTTAGTGTAAAGATTTTATAGTTATAGAGGGTAAGATGATTTCTTACCCTTTAGTTATGTTTAAGAAAATATCTTACAATTATCAGGTCAAAATATTGACAAATATGATTTTAGAAAGTAAAATAATTATGTTACTCAAACAAAGATGCACAAAAAGGAGGCAATTTATGAATAATCAACAAATTATTTTCGATAAGGATGTAATTCAACTATTAAAAATTTCAGAACAGGTTTATCAAAGATGTAATTATAGAGGGATTAGTAAAATAATTGCATTTGGAACCTTGGCTCTAATGCAAGATAGTCCATTACATCGGTACTTATTAAAACAAGGTATGACAGAAATTGAAATTGCAACAAAGACAAACAACTTATTGAACAATCATAAAGAAGAATTTGTTAATAAAGAAGAGCTTAGAGTTTTTCCAATTTCTCATCAAGACACGAACACCAAAGAAAGCAAAATTGAAAGTTTTATACTTGAAAATTCGTTTTTTGAAACACTCAAACTTGCAGTAAATATTGGTAATAAATCATACCATACCAACATTATAACAAACGAATATGTTTTTGCAGCATTAACTGAAACATTTACTGATTTATATTTAGAATTTTTAATATCATGTTTTGGTAGGGATGCAGTATTGCCAAAAACAGCAAATGGCTCAAATGAATTAGTAATTCCCAAAAACTTATCCAGTTTTTTAACAGTTTTGAATGCTGAATATCAGCCTGACGAAAAAGAATGCAATATTCTTGGAAGAGAAGAGGAAACAAATCAGCTTATAAGAATTTTAGCTAAAGCCACAAAAAGAAATGCGATTTTAGTTGGAGAACCAGGAGTTGGTAAAACAGCAATTGTAGAAAAATTTGTCTGGCAAGTAGTTACAGGCAATTGTCACCAAAAATTCAGAAATTCAAAAATAATATCACTTGATGTAACCTGCTATTTTAGCAGGAACGCAGTACAGAGGGTCTGCAGAAGATAGATTTAAAGGACTTATTGATTTTTTGGAATACAATCCGGGATGTATTTTGTTTATCGACGAAATACATACAATACTAGGTGCTGGCGCTTGTAGGGAAGGTGATTTAGATCTAGCTAATTCTTTAAAACCTATTCTTGCTAGAGGAACTACTCAGGTCATTGGGGCAACAACTTCAGAAGAATATACAAAATATTTTTCTAAAGATGGAGCATTAAAAAGACGTTTTGAAAAAATTGTTGTAAATGAACCTCACGCTGATCAGGTATATGATATGATTAAGAACCAAATATCTAGGCTTGAGAGATTCCACAATACAACAATTTCTAAAAAATTAGTTGACTTTATTATTCTTAATGCTTCATGTTTCCATTATGAAACTCGGAATCCAGACAGGACATTAGATTTATTAGATAAATCAATGACTTTTGCAGAGCTAAAAAATAAGAGTAAGGTTGACAAAAGTGACATATTAGAAAATTTTGCTATAAGAAAAAAACAGTTTAAATATATGTCAAAAGAAAGAAAAATGGCTACTGCCTATCATGAAGCTGGTCATTGCATTATTCAACATTACGCGCCGGAGTTGCGGGAATATTATAATGTATTAGCAGTATCAATTATGCCTGCTGAAAATTATCTTGGTGTTAACGTTTTTGAACAAAATGAAAATTCAACACTTCCAGACAACAAAAATTTCTATATTCAAACTATTGCTAGATTATTAGGCGGTAGAATTGCTGAAAAGAAATATACCGGACAGCTTTCTGCAGGAGCATCATCTGATTTAGAAAAGGCAACCAAAATTGCCAAAGATATGGTAACACGATATGGTCTGGATGAAGATTTTGCTCAAAATAGAGTATATCTTAAAAATACTGAAAATTTCATGTATACAGAAAGTATCAAAGAAAAAATTAATGGCGAAATTGATAAAATTTTAGAAGAAGCATATAAATATGCTGATGCCATTCTTAAAGAGCGCACGGTGGTATTAGAAAAACTTGTTGAAGAGCTAATGAAAAAAGGAATTCTGTCAATGACTGACCTCGAGAAAATTTTTAACCAGAAAAAAGAATAAAGATTATTCAAAAAACGTCAAAATTATTTATTGAACAATTTTGAACTTCCAAAAGGACACGTTGCAAATGCAATGTGTCTTTTAAAATAGTATTTTTTAACAGGTCATAATATAAAATTTGTTCTAAAAAAGACAACCCATGAATATATATAAATATCAGAGAAGCAAAAATAGTTACAGTTCATGCTTTATCACTGCTGAACTATAAAAAAGAATTTTTGAAAGGAATGTGATATATATGACAGTAGATGAAAGAAAAACAATAAACACAGGAGTTATACAAAATTTAATACTAGAAAATAGGGGAAAGCTAAGCATATCAGGAGTAAATGATGTACTAAGTTTTGATGACCAAGTAGTAATGGTAGAAACAGAATTAGGATTACTAACAGTAAAAGGAGAAAATCTCAGAATAAATAAATTAAGCATAGATACATCAGAAGTAATAATAGAAGGAGATATATCATATTTAGCATACAGTGACAAAGAATTAGAAAAAACAAAAGGAAGCTTGATAAGCAAAATTTTTAAATAAACAAAGGATTGATGGAAATGGTAATAAATCAAGCAAATTTATTTTTAGTATTCACCATAAATGGCATTTTAATAGGATTATTATTTGACATCTTTAGAATATTAAGAAAAAGCTTTAGAACATCTGATATAATTACATATTGTGAAGATTTACTTTTTTGGATATTAACAGGTTTTCTACTATTATATTCGATATTTACATTCAGTAATGGGGAAGTACGCTTTTATATGTTTTTAGCAGTATTTTGTGGATGTCTTATATATATGTTATTATTTAGCAAATATTTTATTGGAATAAATGTAAAAATTATTGAAATTATTAAAAAAATTGTCATTACAGTTTTTTCTGTTATAATTTTACCAATAAAAATAGTTATAAAATTTTTCAAAAAGATATTTTTTAAGCCAATAAATTTAATAACAATAAATATAAAAAAGTTCAATTTTAATTTTCTAAAAATGATAAAAAAACCAATCAAAATACAAAAAAATAAAAGTCAAACTTAAAAAATACATTTTTTTCAAAAAATAAGAAGGATTTTTAAATAAAATGTAGAAATATATATTATATGTTATTTAAAGGTGGAGAAAAGTACTTATGAAAAAGAGAAATTTATACAAAAAATTGTTAATTTTATTAGTTTTAATATATGCAATATTTACATTAGTAAATCAACAAAAAGTAATAAATCAATATGTTTCAAATAGTAAAGAACTTGCTAGCAAAATAGAAGAACAACAGACAACAAATAAACAATTAGTTGCTGAAAAGGATAATGTAAATTCAAAAGAATATATAGAACAAATGGCAAGGGAAAAATTGGATATGTATTATCCAAATGAAAAAGTATATATGGATAAAGGAATGTAATCAAGCGCGATTTAGCGCTTTTTTATATATTATTTCAGATTTGCTCATATTTTGTTAGAAAAAGTACTTCCTTTTTCTGGAAAAATATGTTATAATATGATTGTATCTTATTTAATTCGAAAAAAAATCCCACAATATATCAAAATAATATAAAATATAAAATAATATACAAATTTTAATTTTTAGGAGGAATTATGATTAATTTAGAAGAAAAAACTCTAACAGAGTTAAAAGAATTAGCTAAAGAAAACAATATTAAAAATATTTCAAAATTAAAGAAAGAAGAATTAGTACAAGTTTTAGAGCAGGTAATAAATTCAGAGAAAAGCAATATTGAAACAGTCAAAAAAACTGAACCAACATCAAATACCAAAAATGATAACCAAGAATTATCAGGATATAAACTTACAAATGAGGGTGATGAAATAGTTGAAGGAATACTAGATATTTTACCAGATGGTTATGGATTTTTAAGAGGTGAAAACTATTTATCAAGTCCAAAAGATGTTTATATCTCAGTAGTTCAAATAAGAAGATTCAAATTAGACACAGGTGATGTAATAAAAGGTATATCAAGATTTAAAGAAGGTGAAAAATTCCCATCATTAATATTCGTAGGTGAAGTTAATGGAGAATCACCAGAAAAAGCTGCAAGAAGAAAAAGATTTGATGAATTAACACCAATATATCCAAATGAAAGAATTAGATTAGAAACAGAAGACAGCAAAGAATATGCAATGAGAATAATAGATTTAATGTCACCAATTGGAAAAGGTCAAAGAGGAATGATAGTAGCACCACCTAAAGTTGGTAAAACTACATTATTAAAGAAAATAGCAAATAGTATTTCTAAAAACAATCCTGAAGAAAAACTAATCGTATTATTAATAGATGAAAGACCAGAAGAAGTTACAGACATGAAACGTTCAATTAACGGTGAAGTTATATATTCAACATTTGACGAATTACCAGAACATCATGTTAAAGTAGCCGAAATGGTACTTGAAAGAGCAAAAAGATTAGTTGAACAAGGACAAGATGTTGTTATTTTATTAGACAGTATAACAAGGCTTGCAAGAGCATATAACCTAACAATTCCATCTTCAGGAAGAACATTGTCAGGTGGTTTAGACCCAGCTGCATTACATAAACCTAAAAAATTCTTTGGTGCTGCAAGAAATATCGAATTTGGTGGAAGTCTTACAATCCTTGCTACTGCTTTAGTTGATACTGGAAGTAGAATGGATGACGTTATTTTTGAGGAATTTAAAGGTACAGGTAATATGGAAGTTCACCTAGATAGAAAATTATCAGAAAAACGTATTTTCCCAGCTATTGATATTAATAAATCTGGTACTAGACGTGAAGATTTATTGCTTACTCCAAAGGAAAAAGAAACTGTTTTTGCTTTGCGTAAAGCTATGAATAGCATGCCAGTTGCTGATGTTACTGAACAAGTAATTTCTATGATGGTTAAGACTAAAAATAATCAAGAATTCTTAGATAATATTGATGATTATATTAGAAGATTTAAATAATGAATTTATATAAAACAGCTAAAATACAACAAATTTTAGTTGTTTTTTTGTAAAATTTTTTACATATAATTGAAAGATGGTAATATAAAAAGAAATTAACTTCAAAATGCTTTAGACAAAGATTATGAAAAGTATGGAGTTGTTCTTTCAAATAGTCAAATTAAGGATTTTAATGATAAATTAACAACGTATATGTTTATTGATAATAATATAAAAAGTAAAAAGTCAAATAAAATAGAAAATAAAAAAGCTATTCTTTAATAGAGAAGGCTTTTTTATTTTTTGATTTTTTCTAAATGTACAGTAACACTATAAAAAAAATCAATTTTTGTTTTTGAAAAGGGAAGACATGAGAGAATAGCACCATTTAATAAAAATAAGGGAGTAGTGCAAATATGTTGATGAAATTCTATTAAAGTATTTATGTGTTCTTGATAAAATGTAATGTGATTAAATCTTGATTAGTATTTTATACTAACTTTTTGTTGTGCCTCCAAATGAGAGGAGAAGTTATGAATATAAAAATTTTAGAAACAAAATTACAAACAATATTTGAAAATAATTTGTTTGCAGTTACAGAAGAAAACATAAAAGAAAGAATACTAATAGAACAGGATATTTAGAATTAGAAGAAGACTGCATATTTAATATTAATCGTTCAAATGATACATTAAAATATGATAAAGATTATGATGCTTACATTAGTGTTAAAGTACAAAATGAACAACCTACTGGAACACTTGAAATAAAAAGATTACGCTGATGGAGAAATAATCTATAATTCAGGAGATGTTGTTAAGACAATTAATCTTGAAAAATATGGAACTTATAAATTAGAAAATATACCAATGGGTGTATATTCATTAAAAGAAACCAAAACTCTTGAAGGACTTGTACTATTATGATAAAATTTACGATATTTCATTTGTACGAGAAGATAATAAGACAAAAGTTTATACAATAACAAAAGAACTTGAAAACCATCCAACTATTGTAGAAACACCAAAAACAGGAAATGAAAGTAATTTAAAATTATGGATAAGCTTATTTGTAGTTTCTTTCATAATACTTGCAATATTAATATATAAATTTCTAAAAAAATTATATATTAAATAAAAATATGTATAATTTTTTGAATTTTATATACATATTTATTGAATATATATATAAAATATGGTAATTTATATATAAGGAGGTATCAAAAATGAGCTTAAATTTATTACCATATAATAACATAGATTTAAAAACTAATCGTATTTTAGAGCAGTTAACTTTATCATCAAGAGCACTTGCAGAATTAAAAGGATATGCAAATACAATTCCTAATATGCATATTTTAATAAATGCAGTAACAATAAATGAAGCAAAAGACAGTAGTGCAATTGAAAATATTGTAACAACACATGATGACATATACAAAGTTCTTACTGAAAGTGGCTATAAAGAAGAAAATGCAAAAGAAGTTGTTGATTATAGAAATGCTATTTGGACAGGGTATGAACAAATAAAGAAAGATGGATTTATAAGCACAAATACTTTAGTTAAAATACAAGGAACTATTGAACATAATAGAGCAGGAATAAGAAAATTACCTGGAACAGAATTAAAAAATTCTGTAACCGGAAAAACGATTTATACTCCACCTCAAGGTGAAAAAGAAATACGCAATTATTTAAAAAATTTGGAAGATTTTATAAATAACAATGATGATGGAATTGATCCATTAATAAAAGTCTGTTTAATTCATTATCAATTTGAAAGCATTCATCCGTTTTATGATGGAAATGGAAGAACAGGCAGAATATTAAATATATTATATTTAGTATTAAACAACTTAATTGATAGTCCAATATTATACTTAAGCAAATATATTAATAAAACAAAGCAAGAATACTATAAATTATTTAATGAAGTTAGAGAAAACAATAATTTTGAAGAGTGGATATTATATATTTTAAAAGGGATAGAAATCACTTCAAAAGAAACTATTGAATTAATAAAAAATATACAAAATGAGATGATGGAATATAAAAAAGAGTTTAAGGAAAAACTTCCTAAAATTTATTCTAAAGAACTATTAGAAAGTTTATTCTATGAAGTATATACTAAAATTTCTTATATTGAAAAAGCATGTAATGTAACTAGAATTACAGCTACTTCATATTTAAATCAATTAGAAGATGCAGAACTTTTGGTTTCAGAAAAAATTGGTAGAGAAAAAATATATAAAAATGTAAGACTTACTGAATTATTGGCAAGTAATTAATTTTATTAAATAATAATTTAACTTGGAAAAGGTTATAGACACGAATATTTAAATTATAAAAGAAGAGAGGTTCATTTTATATAAAATGTTCCTCTTTTTTTGATAAAGGAGGGAAAAGTGGCAGTTTACAAATTAAATGAAATAACAAAAACATTAGACAAATTATTCAAATACAATGTTAAAACAACAGAAAAAGTTTTACAAATTAGGATTTTTTCACGGATTAAATGCAAAAAAGAATTGGAGGAATTAAATAATGGATGAGTATATTAAAGGTTTTATGGATGAAAATGATATATCATTTAACGAATTTTTTTGAAAATCATAAACTAAAAATTTTAAGTAAAAATAAAGAATACAATGATTTAAAAAGTAAAAATAGAAAAATATTTAAGAACTTTGAAAAAATATAAAAATCATTGAAAAATTTTAAAAAATGTGATACTTTATATGTAAATTTGTTAAATTCTAATTTAGAAAGGGGTTCTTAAAAATGAAAATTATAAGTTATAATTTGAATGGGCTAAGAACAGCAACCAAATTGAATGTATTAAATTGGATAAAGCAAGAGGATGCAGACATTATTTGCTTACAGGAGGTAAGAGCAGAACAAAATGTATGTGAAGAAATTTTTAAGAAGATGCTATTCACCTGATTTGGAATCTATTAAATATGTATAAAGGAGAGTGATAAAAATGTTAAAAAATGCTATAGCATATATCTTGAGAAAG
>ERZ840517.629-NODE-629-length-45775-cov-6.153915_pt1 | contig 45775 bp, 34 predicted proteins | sample MGYA00519876_ERZ840517 | MGnify/ENA primary metagenome ERZ840517 (study PRJEB31850, sample SAMEA3708882) | human gut metagenome | biome: human gut; feature: human-associated habitat; material: faeces | place: China | collected 2014 ... | reverse complement strand
TATGCATAAATATAATACGTTATACACTCGTACATTAAATTAGCATGTTTTGACCCCAACATCATGTATATAATTTTAGGGAACTTTTCTTATAAAATATCTTATAAAAGTTCCCTAAAGTAGTGCAGTCATGAATAATTTTAACGAATTTCAGTCTTTGCTTCAGGAAAAAGCTGCCTTACCGCACCACCCCGTCCTTTATCACCAGCACCCTGTCCGCAAAATCCGCCATCTGCCTGTCATGCGTCACCATCACGATAGTCTGCCCGAACATGTCGGACGCATTGCGTAGAAGTGCTGCGACCTCAGATGAGGTCTCTGCATCGAGATTTCCTGTCGGCTCGTCGGCAAGTATCACTGCGGGCTTGTTGACAAGTGCTCTCGCAAGCGACACTCTCTGCTTCTCACCGCCGGACATCTCGAACGGAAACTTGTCCCTGCAATGTTCAATGCCTAACCTTTCCATAATCTCCGTCACTTCTTCCCTATCCTCACGCCTTTTGTCAAGGTGTACAGGAAAAACTATATTCTCGTATGCCGTGTACTCCGGGAAAAGGTTGTAGTCCTGGTACACGAAGCCTATATTTCTTCTCCTGAACTCGGAGAGCTGCTTATCCGAAAGCTTCATGCCTCCGCCGTATATGTCCGCTCCGCCAATCTTTACCGTGCCCTCATCCGGAACATCGAGCGTTCCAAGTATCCTTAAGAGTGTCGATTTTCCCGAACCGCTCTTTCCGATTATCGCTGCAAATTCGCCTCTCTCAAACGCAACACTGCAATTTCTAAGTGCCCTGACCGGGACTCTGCCCTCATAAGTCCTTGACACATTCACCGCCTCTAAAACAATATCCTTTCCCATATTAATACCAGTCCTTTCCCAAAGTCATATTTATACCCATGCATACTGCAAGCATTGATTGCAGTACTGCCACCAATAAGTAGTTTGAAAGTTTTTCTTTCAAACTTTCATTCCCGAATGCCTCGCATTTTACAGCCTTCCCGCTCTGAGCTCTCTTACCGTCATCGCAGTGCCCACAATTACAAATACAATGATAATCACCGCAACAATCACAAAGTTCCACTCATACGGAAGGTCTAAGAGCTGTATCGGAACCAGCCTCATTCCCTCCTCCACCGTCGAGAATGAGAATATCCTGCCAAGCCTGTGCGATGTCAGCCATCCGCCCGTTATCGCAGACTTTTTTATCTGATTTACATAGACAAAGCCGTATATCGCCACAAAAACAGGAATCGAAGCAAGCAGCGACAAGCCGTCCTTTGCCGCATCGCACGCCGATTGTTTTATGAGGAAGCCGTCATCCACACCCTCCTGCTTGTATTTTGCCCTCGTCTCGCACAGCCCTGCAATATCATCCTTCAGGATTGCTATTCTTATGACCGCAAACATGAAAAACAGCGCCGCCACAAAGCATCCATACATAAAAAACTCGTGCATTATGGATTTGTATTGATTTTTCAATTCGCCATATCTTGAAGTGTAGCTTCCGCCATTTCTCACGGCGATTATGGACAACTGCTGCGCGGTAAATTCGGCATCCCTGTAATTGTCAAATATAAATTCCGCCTGCGTATATTTAAACTCCTTGCCGTCGGCAGCCGCAATCCTCTCTCCGAGTGCTTCTGAGCCGTATATTGTGTAATATTTTCCGCCATAAGGCACGCCGTCCTCGACATTTGCCGGGGTTCCGACAGCCGCAGCCTCGACATCTATATTCCCTGACGCTGTCGGGATATGTATTACTGTCCCTGCCGTGAGCGATGAGTCCGTCTCCTCCGTGTTAAACAGCACCAGAACCTGCTCACCGCTCTCGAACTTTTTGCGATCTGCGCCATCCCACCTGATATTTTTTACAAATGCCTCCCAGATGTCATCATAATTGCTGCAATAAATTTCCGTAAAAAGCTCCCCGTACTTGTCATCGTACTGCCAATAGCCGCCATTCATTCCGTAAACCTTGGTTACCTCATCGACAGCCTCCCTATAATACTCCGACTGCTCCATGCCGTTCCATGCAAGCTTATGCGTTGACACCCTCGCATTATAGTTCAGCACGCGGATTCCCTCGACAAGCTCCATGCTCTTGAGCGCCGTTTTTGAAAAACCGCCATCCGTGTCATAGAACGAGGCGTTGGTCGACGTCACCATCCCCGTCTCCTTATCCTCATAGTCAATCTGATAGTCAAAGCCCGACGGCATATCAATTGTGAAATCATTCACAAAGCCCTTATAATATGATATATCCGTGTACATCTTGGTGAAGCTGTAGAGCACCACACTGCACACGGCAATTCCTATCACCCTCAAAAGTATCGTCCTCACCGGGTGAAGTGCGTTCTGACGCTTTGCCGCATAAGCTGGCGTTATCATTCTTCCGTTTCTGCCGCCGTGTATCTTTTTTCTCAGATGGTTTGCCCTGCGCGCACTTATTTTTCCCTCGCCCTGTACCATTCGCCTGCTCATAAGCGTGGTCTGCGAAGCCAGAACATCCACAAGCATCGTTAAAAATACCACTCCCACAATCCGCAGCAGCAATCCGACATCAACGACGAAAAAGTACTCTATATCCGCCGCCCTGCTCACGAAGACCACAGCCACGGCACATATCAGGTACGCCCCAAGCACACCCGCCGCTGCCGCCGGGAGCATGGTAAACACACTCTCCTGAATCGAGAACGCCCTTATCTGCCCCTTTGATGCGCCTATGCACCTCATAAGATAATACGCACTCTTTCTCCGCCTGTTTTCCTGAATGATTATGTATACCATCGCACAGCAGCCAATCACCATGACGGATATTAAAACCCACACATTCGTAACCTCGCTGTCCCACAGCACCGCGTCATAGACCTTGGAATTGTAGAACATAGCGGCATCCCCCTCCGCAAGCGTCCTTGCAAATTCAGGATTCACATCCGCATACTCGTCTTTGAGACTGTAAAATCCAAAGTGAATCCTCTGTGCGTCGAGCGCGGCAAAATCCTCCGCTGACACAATCATGCCCGGCATTCCCGAGCCCGTAGACCACAGGTCAAGATAATTGTAGAGGATGCCCGTGACCACATACTGCTTTGTGTGATACTCCTGATTCATGTTTTTTTCGCGTAGCTCACTGTAATCGTAATACTTTCCGTAGCATACCTCTATCTGCTGCCCGAGCTCATACGAAAGCCCAAGCCTTTCAAGCGCCCCGAGCGTTAGCGCTATCTCGCCCTCGCCCTCAGGCATCCGCCCGTCAAATATCCTCACACGTCCTATGTCGGACATATTGTCGGGAAGTGTACCGATATACATCCCCGTATCATTTGAAAACGCATCTCCGCCGCCATTTAAGTAAACGTGCACGCCTCCGAGCACCTCACCCGTCTTTTTTACATACGGATGCAATGCCTCAGGCGTAGTAACAAATCCCGGCTGCTCGAGTATCCAGCCCCCGCACAGCCTTATATTCCTCTGATTTTCATACTCCTCCATCTGGCTCTGATACAGCAAAAAAGCGGCAAGAAAAAAGCTCACAAGAAATACAATAAGTGATACCCTCACAAGTTCTTTTCTCCTCCGCCGTCTGCTGACACTGATTAAGTCCATATCTCATGCTCCTCTCTCATTATGCAAAATAGCTTTCCTGTCTTTATATTCAGAGCATACACCACATTTCTTACAGGACTCTTACAGCTTCTTGGATTTTTATTTTTTCCTTCACGTTATATATAGGAAGCATAATCCTTATCACACAGCCCGTGTCACCATCGGCACTGTGCACCACAATATCACCCCCGTGCGCTTTTACAACCATATATGCGAGATTTAAGCCTATGCCCGTGCTGTCCTCCCTTGAGTTCTCACCCACATAGTAGCGCTCAAACAGCTTTGACATTTCTTCCTTCTTCACCCCCGGACCTTCGTCCGTTATCCCTAGACTCACCATGTCACTTTGGCATGCTCCCCGCAACACCACCCTGCCGTACTCAAGTCCGTTGGACACGATATTATTCACAGCCTGATAAAGCCACTCCGCATCCGCATCTATCATGCACGACGGCATATTTTCAACGATAAGGCCGTCATTTTCAAGCTCAAGCCGCTTCACCAACGAAGCCACATCCATCCTCCGCTTGTTAAAATGAAGCTTTCCGACACGAAGCCTTGCGGAATTTAACAGCATCATCAAGAGCTCCTTCATGTGCTCTATGTTGTCAATGCACTTCTCCCTAAGTCTCTCGTCGTGCTCTCTATCCCCGCCATCCATCAGCTCGAGATTTACCATCACCGCCGCGAGCGGAGTTTTAAGCTGGTGCGTCACATTTTCCATAAACACCTGAATATCCTGCTGCCTGTCCTCATAGTACTTTTCCTTTGCGCGTGCATCCTCCGTAAGCCTGTTTATAGTGTGCTCACTTTCCATGTCAGCCATCCCCTGATGCCTTCCCCTAATCACCACAAGACACACGATTCCGCATAGAATAACTGCTGCCGCGCATCCGAGCACAGCAACCGCCCCATATACATTCAATCTGTTCCACAGACGGAAGGCTTCTCCTGTGTAGCCAAGACTTTTTGCAGCCTCCACGCCCGCTGCCTTCTCATCACGTCCCGTGAACATACCCCTAAGCAGCTCATTTGCCGCATTTTCGTCATATTCATACACAATTCCGACCATGTTCTGAATCTGCCCTGTATAGAACTTTAACATAAAAAGCATGCCGCCAAGAGCCAGTGCTCCAATGCAGCATGCAAGTCCTATTACCGCAATATCAAAATGCCTGTATCTTCCGCTCATCATCCGTCCTCCCGCTCATTCCATCTGTACCCGATTCCTCTTACCGTGTCTATGTACTCCGCACCATCTATCCTGCCAAGCTTTTTTCGCAGGCGGCTTATCTCCACCGACAATGTATTGTCATCCACGAACTCGCCGTCAATATCCCACATAAGCTCAAGAAGTCTCTGACGCGGTATAAGAATACCCGGATTTTCCGTAAAAAAACCGAGAAGCTTAAGCTCGTTCCTTCTAAGCTCCAGCTCCTGTCCACACTTAAACACTCTTCCCGCCGCCTTATCGTACACCAAATCACCGGCTCTGTATGTCTCACTGCTCTTATGGTATCTGTTAAGATGCGCTCCGACTCTCGCCATAAGCTCTCTCTTCCTGAACGGCTTCCCAAGGTAATCATTTCCGCCCATCTCAAGCCCTTTTACAACGCTGTCCTCATCATCAAGTGCCGTCAAAAAGATAACCGGAGCATCGCTCCCAAGCTCGCCTCTTATATACTCACACAGCACGAAGCCGCTTCCATCGGGAAGCATCACATCGAGCAGGTACAAATCCACACCGCCGCCGGCAATACTTCTCTCAGCCTCCTGCACGCTTCCGCACGCAGTTACATCATATCCGTCCCTTACAAGAAGCTCGCACAAGCCCTCCCTTATATCCCTCTCATCCTCAACAACAATAATCTTCCCCCTGCTCATGGGTGGTCTCCCTTCAACGTGATAATATATTAATTATATTAATTCTCTATTATACTCTTCCAACTCCTCTGCGAATATATTTATTTTCATAAATGTATTCACACTTTCATCATTTTCAGCTATCAGTAATATATACATGCCATCCCATGCCACGATTTCCGAAACTGCCAGCGGATGTTGTACGCTAATCGGACTTTTCCAAAACCCCGTATATCCATCTGCATACGGATAATCGTATTTCAACACCTCATCCAATGTTACAGCTTTCGGAAAGACAGAGAATACCCCCCATATCCATTGGAAGTCCTCTTTTTTCAATAAGCGCAACAGCTCTTTCCCATCAATCCAGCAGTATTCCGCATCCATGATTTCGTATATTTCCCTGTCTGCGGGACAACATTCAATATTGGTTATAAGACAATTATATTTATCAAAATCATTCATGCAGCCAAACACCTCTATTAATGAGGTCTTATCATAATTTATTATACAGCCCTTCACACCAGTCCTCCTTAGTGTATACATATTGACTCTCTTGTGCTCATTATATCATGATTCGCACCTTCGGTGCTTACCGTTGCTTCGCAACTATCATGATACAATTCGCCGTTCGCCAATCATGCAAGCATGTTGGCTCTCTTGCGCTCATTATATCATATAATTCCCGGTTCAACGCAATAATGGTATGGCAGTCCTGCGATTTAACGCCAGTTTTAGCAGGATGCCATACCATTATTCTGTTGAACGTCCGTTGAATTATATTTATTATTACATCCAGTTATTATTCTTCCTGAAGCTCCCCGCCATGATAACGCAGTCCACTCCAAGCAGAATGAGATAAGCCCCTATGAGCACCGATGCCGAGAACAGTGCTATCGACGGTGAGAATATCATGAGTATTCCCAACACAATTCCGATAATGTTGAGCACAAGCGAGAAAATGTAATACACTCTTCCCGCGCCGATTCTTACGAGTGGAAGATGTGAAAGTCTCGATATGCTGTGTGCGATGAACCATATCGGTATGAGCATAACGATTATGAGCTGACCCGCATTCGGATACATGAGAAGCATTGCTCCGGCAAGTACACTCATTACCCCGGATACGAGTGCGAGCACAGGTCCAAAGCCCGTGTATTTTTCCATCTTGACATAGAAGATTATGTCGGCAACGCCCGTCACTATCGCCATGATACCGTATATGATTGAGAAGCCCCAGAACACTCCTGTGGGGCAGACAAGTGTAACTATGCCGAGTATGATTAGCAGTATGCCCTCTATCAGCTCTAGCCATTTGCAGCGTGAATACTCTTTCATACCTGCTCACCCACCTCTCTCACAGAAGCAGTCTGCTGTTCTTTTTGCTGTTCTTTATTCACTGTGTCCGATTCAGAAGCACTTTCTCCTTCTTTATTATCTGCGTCCCCTGAGGCTTCTGCCTGCGCGGAATTGTCGGCATTTTTCTGATTATTGAGAATCTTCATAAACTCCTCGCCGGTAATGGTTTCCTTCTCATACAGGTACATGGCAAGCTCATCAAGCTTAGCCTTGTTGTCCATAAGGAGCTTCTTAGCCTTCTCATGCTGACGCTTTACAAGCTCTACAACCTTCTTATCAATCTCCTTCTGTGTGTCCGCCGAGCAGCTGAGCGATGTGTCGCCTCCGAGATACTGGTTCGTGACAGTCTCCATCGCAACCATATCGAACTCTTCACTCATTCCATATCTGGTTATCATGGCACGCGCAAGCTTCGTCGCCTGCTCTATATCATTGGATGCCCCTGTGGTAATCTCGTTAAAGACAACCTCCTCAGCGGCACGTCCACCTGTGAAGGTCGCAATCTTGTTCTCAATCTCCTTCTTGTTCATAAGGTATTTATCACCCTGCTCCACCTGCATTGTGTAGCCGAGCGCGCCTGAGGTACGCGGTATAATGGTAATCTTCTGAACCGGAGCCGAGTTAGTCTGAAGTGCAGCGACAAGAGCATGACCTATCTCATGGTATGCAACTATCTTCTTTTCCTCATCAGAGAGAACAGCGTTCTTCTTCTGATAGCCTGCGATAACGACCTCAATGCTCTCCTCAAGGTCTGCCTGTGTGACAATGGTTCTGTTGTTCCTGACGGTTCTGAGCGCGGCTTCATTTATGATGTTAGCAAGCTCTGCGCCTGAGGCACCAGAAGCCATTCGCGCTATTGTGTGGAAGTCAACATCATCGGAGAGCTTAATCTTTCTCGCATGAACCTTGAGTATCGCCTCACGTCCTGCGAGGTCAGGAAGCTCAACAGGCACACGTCTGTCAAAACGTCCCGGTCTGGTAAGAGCCGGGTCAAGTGACTCAGGGCGGTTCGTCGCTGCAAGAATGATAACACCGTTATTTCCTTCAAATCCGTCCATCTCCGTAAGGAGCTGATTCAAGGTCTGCTCACGCTCATCGTTTCCTCCGAGCTGACCGTCCCTCTTCTTTCCTATGGCATCAATCTCATCGATAAATACGATACAAGGAGCCTTCTCCTTTGCCTGGCTGAAAAGGTCACGAACCTTGGATGCACCCATTCCGACGAACATCTCAACAAATTCCGAGCCCGATATTGAGAAGAACGGAACATTTGCCTCACCCGCGACAGCCTTGGCAAGCATTGTCTTACCTGTTCCCGGAGGACCTACAAGAAGAAGTCCCTTCGGCATCGAAGCCCCCACATCCGTATACTTTGACGGATTGTGAAGATAATCCACTATCTCGGCAAGATTCTCCTTTGCCTCATCCTCTCCCGCAACATCGGAAAAATGTATTCCCTCTGTGGACTGCACATATATCTTGGCGTTGCTCTTTCCCATGCCGAAAGCCATGGAATTCTTTCCTCCGCCCATCTGCTGCATGAGCTTTCTAGACATATACTGACCAAGCACGATGAAAATAACAAGCGGAAGTATGCCTGTCACAAGAAAGCTTACAAGCGGAGACGTTGTCTTTTCAATCTCCTTGGCAAACGTCGCCCCGGCGTTGTACAGGCGCTCCGTGAGATCAGGGTCATCCATCGCTCCCGTCTTGTAGATTGCGGTGTTATCCTTGTCGGTGAACACGATCTCCGAATTGCCTACTTCAACCTCACCGATATTCTTTTCCTCTATCATCTTCATAAATGTTCCGTAGTCAACCTGCATGACCTGACGCTCCATAAGAATCGGTGATATAATAAGATTAAACAGAACTATGAGCAACAGAACTATGCCGTAGTAGAATATCAACGGCTTCTTAGGTGATTTAATTTCCTTCATACCTTGTCCTCCTGATGTAAAGTATATTCTTAAGTGCCATACTGCGGCACTGCTTATTGAATACATTATACCACCTGATATATTAACATTCTACAGAGGAAGATTAAGGATTTATAACCCAATTATAAAAATTTTCCAGCACAGCATATATGCAATAAAAACCGATAGAGCAGCACTATAAAATATGTGCCCTATCGGTTTTTTTGTTCATATTATATTATTCAGTGCTTCTGCTCTCTCTCATCGTCAATAAAATGTGCGAGGATATCCGCCGTCTTATCTACACCAAGCCTGCTGTTGATACAGATATCATAATTTCTTGAGTCACCCCACTTACCCTGACAATAGCGGTTGTGATAGGTCTTTCTCTTCTTATCCTGCTGCTCAATCAGCTTGACTGCCTTATCTCTTGTGGTCTGGTAGCGCTCCATAATTCTGTGAATCTTGTTCTCCATACTTCCAAGTACGAATATCGTCACAAGATTAGGATTCTCCTTGAGAACCTCCTCCGCGCATCTTCCGACAATGACGAATGACTTGCCCTCATCAGCCATGCCCTTGAGATACTTGAACTGCATCCATGCAAGATTCTCCTCCGGCGAGGTACTGAAGCCCCTGACGGACCTTGTAAAAAATGAAGCCTTGGACTTCTCATCGTACTTTCCAAGAGCCTGTGCATCAAGATTCTTCTGATCTGCAATGTCCTCCAACAGATTGCTGTCATATAGAGGAATATTGTACTTCTCAGAAAGAAGCTGTGCCACCGCATGACCGCCGCTTCCAAACTCACGGCTAACCGCAATAATAAGTTGTTCACCCATATAAAACGCCTCCTACCCGGCATATTGCTGTGATTCCAAATAGACGTTAAATTTCCATGCTGCTGTAAAATGTTATCTCTTAAACAGGCAATAAATAAATATAACTATCCAGAATCACATTTGCAAAGCTGCTGCCTCTGAATAGTTATATTTTAACTTAAAATACCTTATTTTGTAAATAGTTTTCTTAAAATAATTTGAAATATTCTAACAATTTTTATACAAGGAACAAGTAAAGCGGACATTCTCAATCCGCTTTCGCTACTTGCTCATGAACGCAGTTCGCATCCCCCTTACCCACCGCTTAGTGCTCTACACACCTGAAGCGGGGGATTGCTTATTCTGCGTTCAAATAATTAGTATGCATGACAGTTGTTGAATCAGTCCACGGCTTAATTGCCTGTCAGCACAGCAGCCATAAACTACTTATTTTGTAAATCCATGCAATTCCATCATCCTATCCTAGAGGTATCTCACATAAATGCTGACCATAGAGATAAGAATTACAATAACAGTCGCAGGAACAGCAACCTTGCAATACTTGCCCCATGTTACAGGGTAGCCCTCTCTTGAGGCAATTGATGTACCGACTACGTTAGCCGAAGCACCGATAGGAGTTGCACTTCCACCGATATCTGTTCCCATCGCAAGTGTCCATGAAAGAACAGAAAGGTCTGCACCTGTTGTCGCGGAAAGTGTCTTTATAACCGGTATCATCGTAGCTGCGAACGGAATATTGTCGATAAACGCACTCGCGATAGCTGATACCCAGATGATAATTGCTATCATTACCATTATATTTCCGCCGCTGACCTTTCCGATGAACTGCGCAAATACTTCAAGAATACCTGTCTGCTCAAGTCCTCCTACGACAAAAAAGAGTCCGATAAAGAAGAGCAGTGTCTTATAGTCAACACCCTTAAGTATTGCCTTTATATTCTTTCCTGATGTGAGCAGCGTTATGAGTGCTATAAATGTACCGATAAACGCAACGGTGAGTCCTGTCTGCGCATGTGTGATAAGGAGTGCAACAGCAATAAAGAATATGACAGTACTGATTGCAAATGCCTTCTTGTCCGTTATCGCCGACTTAGGTGAAGGCATCTTGGATATATCCACATTCGTGCCCGCCTTGCCGAGCTCCTTCCTGAAGCACAGATAAAAATATGCAACTATAACGACGAGTGATATCACCGCGATAAGTCCCGTGTTGATGACAAAATCGGCAAATGAATATCCAAGTGATGTACCTATAATAATATTAGGCGGATCACCGCACATTGTAGCTGAACCACCGAGATTCGCGCAGAATATCTCCGACAGAATAATCGGCACAGGGTTAAACTTGAGAAGCTGTGCAAGCTCAACGGTAACTGCCGCAAGGAACAAAATAACAGTGATACTGTCGATAAACATGGCAAGCACAAAGGACATTACCATGAATGTAAGGAAAATCGGAATTACCTTATATTTTACAAGCTTTGCAATGGTCATGCAGAGCCAGCGGAAGAATCCCGCCTTTGCCATTCCCTCCACCATTATCATCATTCCCGCAAGGAATATGATTGTCGCCCAGTTAACTCCTCCGGTACTCTCAGACGAGCTTCCCGCCTCATACCAGAAACCGAGCGTAAATATGTTTCTAACATTAAGTGTCTCAGTAAAGGCACCCATGCTGTGCATTGACAGACCAAATACCAGAACCGCCGTAGCAAGTCCGCAGCACAGCGTGACAAGACATTTCTCTATCTTATCCGTGATAATGAGCACAAACATCACTATAAAAATGGTGAGTGCCAGAATCTTTGCTATCATCATAGCTCTTTCCTCCGTTAAATCTTTAAGTACTACCGAGCTATTATACACTAGTAAATCCATAATGTCACGTTAGAAAAGCAAAGTTTTACCATTTATTTTCCGCATTTTGGGACAGGGGTCTGACACCGGCGTCCCAATGCTGGGACACCGGTGTCAGACCCCTGTCCCAGCCTATTTTTCCCTATCCTCATCCTTCTGCGGCAGGCTTCCATAGTCATCCGATTTTTTGAACTCCCCATACGCATCATCATAAGCCGCCAGCAGTTCCGCTCTGGCAGGATCATCCTCCGGTATGCGTGACACCGCATCCGTATACAGCTCCTGTGCCTCCTCCTTGGATTTACAGCATTTAAGCTGCGACTCAAGAGCCTCCCTCTGTGCCTGTATGCGCGCCACTTTCATATATGTGACCGGGTCATACCTTCTAAGGTATGCCAGCTCATCCTGTGTGAGCTTCTTCCCACTCTGTATCTTGGCATATATCTTCTTTATGAATCTCTCCCTCTGCGCATCCGTCATCCCCGCCGTCGGGTCAAGGTAGTCCTGCACCGCAACTCGCAGCATATCCATTCTTGATGAATATGCTGCCGGCCTGGAAGCCTGCATCGGCTTGTCTCCATTTGACGAATTTTTCCCAAACACCGTCTTCAGCTTGTCAAATGCAGTCCGACCATCACCGCTTACACTTGTCTTAAGGCTCTTAAGATTTACATATACATTCTGTGACATAAGTCTCCTCCCCAAATGCAATATTTGATTGAATTGTCTTCTCTGTAAAAAAATGGACAGCACAAATAGATCGTGCTGTCCGTAGCGTTCTTATACATCCGTGTATATATGTCAGATTTCTTGTTCCATATATAATATATCGGATGTTATAAGTGAAAGCTTATATTAATTCTGACAATAAATGATATTCCCAATCCGCTTCGCTGCTCTGTCAATACTGCTTCCTCCTCATAACTCTCATGCTGCACATGACAGATACAGCAAGAATTATCATCGTAGCCGCTGCCACTCCAATTATTACATATAACGGCTTTATCCCATCAACCGCTTTTATGACCTCTGCCGCCTTCTGCTCCACATCGCCGACTACTCTTTCCATCACATACACACCTGCAATTACGGCACCAACTAAAACCATAATAAATATTCTTGATTTTGAATTTCCGAACCTGAGCTGCACGGGTATTAGAAATGATTCTATAATCACAATAAGCGGCAATACCGCAGCAGCAGCTATGAGCATATCCGATGTCACTACAGCAGTTCCTCTTATGCCTGTGCCGATAAGGAAAAATACCATTGTAACCAGTCCTGCCGCAATTCCGCCTGCCATGCAGAACATATACTTCTCATACACATAATCCTTATATGTAACCGGAAGTGTCATGATATAGCTGTATCCGTTGTCAGCCTCATCAAAGCTTATCGTACTCACCGAAAAAATTGTCCCGAAAATGGTCATATATGGCAGAACCATATCAATACTTCCCGAAAAACTCATCATGAGTGCCATAAAGGCAACCACTATCACCATCTGTTTATTTCTCAAAATCAGCCTGATATCTTTCTCAAAAAGTCCTGCCATCACATTTTCCCTCCCGAATACATAAGAATCAAGTCATCAATTCCGCCTTTTTCAACAACCATACCCGGATAATTCTCCACATAGAACTGCTTCTCATTTGTAAAGCATGAATATCCGAAGCTTTCCTTATTTGCCTTTAAAATATATGTCTTGTCAAGTTTTTCATAAGCCGCTTCATCGACCTTAAGCACTGCATATTTGTCAAGAAGTACATCTGTATCCTCGTGAAGCACTACATTGCCATCATGAATCATGTATATGTCATCGCATAACCCTTCAAGATCGGTAGATATGTGGGACGTGATCAATATGCTGCTGTCAGGTCTTTTTTCCATATAATCGCGCAGCATATCGAGGAGCCTGTTTCTTGCGTCAACATCAAGCCCGGCTGTCGGCTCATCAAGTATGAGCAGCCTCGCGTTATGGCTGAGTGCCACCAGCATTCTCAGCTTTGCCCTCATACCTGTTGAAAAATCCTTTATGTTCTTATCCAATGGTATTCTCAGCCTATCACACCGGCTTCTGAACTCTCCTTCATCGAAATCATAATACAGCTTCTTCAGTATTCTGATTATGTCCTTCACATTCAGGTAAGTCGAAAAACCCGCCTCGGAAAGCGTAACACCCAGCTTCTGCTTATCCTTTCCGTTAAGCTCGCACGGCATTTTCCCAAGAACCGTTATACTTCCCGAATCCGGTCTTATAAGTCCGAGTATCAGCTTGATTGCCGTGCTCTTACCGGCTCCGTTCTTTCCCACAAGCCCCGTAATATAACCTTCCTGAACCTCCATTGATATGTCGAGTTCGAAATTCCCATACTTCTTTACAAGATTATCTGCTTTTATCATATTTCACTCTCCCTATCCTCTGCTCACAATCGTTCACTCTTCAATTATTATGGCAAACAACTCCTTAATCTCCTCATCGCTCATCCCGACTGCCCTCGCCTTCGCGACTGCATGGCAGAAATCTTCCTCCACCGCATGCCGTCTGGCTTCCACTGCAAGCTCCATGTCCGTAGCCGTGACAAAGGTTCCCTTTCCGTGAACTGTATTCACAAAATTCTCCTCCTCAAGCTTATCGTAAGCCTTCTTGACGGTAAGAGCACTTATCTTAAGCTCCCCCGAAAGCGTTCTGACAGAAGGAAGTGCTTCCCCCTCCTTAAGTCCGCCTGAGATTATCTCATTTTTAATCTGCTCCATGAGCTGCTCATAAATAGGTATCATGGATGAGTTGTTAAGTATAATATGCATATTATTCCATATTCCGAAAGACTTTATAACAGCTTATACCCCTGCATGCTGCGGTATACCGGCAATAAGCAGTTGGAAAGTCTCATATTCAACCTTCACCTATATGTTCCGGAATCTTCTCCTTATTTTAAATTATTGTCTATTCATAACTGACATCAAAAATACTGAACAATTACAAATTTTCTGTGCTGCAGCGCTACATCACAAATATCCATTAATGTATAAACAGTATATAACAGTTGGTATCTGTTGTCAACTGTTATATACTGTTTATCTCGGAATATTTATTTAGAATATACACAATGCTGCTTAAGACACACAGCTGCTATCTTACTGCTAAAACCATACCATCATCCTGATGCGACAGGGGCTGACATCGGTTTTACTGATGGAAATGCTGAGCATTTTATTTCTTATAAACCAATTGACGGAAAATACCCAGAAATTTCCCCACCAGCATATAAACCGCATATATTAGCACTCCAACACAGAATGTCCCCATTGTCCATATAAAGAAATCCTTAAAAAACATTCCCATATTGTCATGCAGTGGTGTAATCCAGTCATGCATTTTCCATATTGAATAGACAAATTCATTATCATGGAGCAGATACACCATAAATGTAGAAGCTCCCAGATAATTGATTATCTTACTCTCAGGAATATTAATTCTCCTGAACAATTCAAATACTGCGGCCGCAAGTATTATAGGTACAAATTGATGATTTGCGTATAGAGGTATGGTCTGCAGAAATGCCCCTGCCTCGCCCACATTATAAGCCTGAATATTTTTCGCAGCCTCAATATAATAATTTCCGCACACAAACAGATTTATTAAAATAATTACAGCCACTAACGCCCATGCCCTTATTTTTTCAAATGGATTATATCTTCTGATAAATCCCCCCAATGAATACAGGAATATTCCTGTAAAAATAACTTCCAGACCCGTCACAAAATTTACAAGAATATATCTGCTATAATATAACGAAACCATAGCAAAAATAACAGCAAGAAACATTATATAATTCTTCTTATCCATCCTGCCCAATAAGTTGTTCAAAAATAGTTTTCCCAGAACGATTATTACAAAATAATAGCCAACAAACCATGAGAGATTATTAAATCCATTGAAATCAATTAATTCTAATGAAAGCTGTGGAAATTTATTATATGTAACAATAGCTGCCAGGCCAATAATTACAGCGGCAAATGCCAGTTGTGACAACAATTTTTTAGCCGTTTTTGTAAGGTCAACATTATTCCCCTTATGTGCCATAAAATATCCCGATATTATAATGAAAATGGCATTCCCCATCTGCCCCATCGGTGACACTAATACCAATACCAGCAATCGCATTGAGATATCGGGAGAATAAAATCCATTAGGACGTATGCTTATAAGCTGCTCATTTATACAATGACAAAAAACATGATATCCCACTATCATTATCATTGCAAACACTCTAAGAAGCTCAATACTTGTGTCTTTTTTGTTCACGTCAGCCTCCAAAAAACTTTTTTTTTCATTCTACCACCCTGCCTCTCTCACGGCAAGTTTTTTTCCTTAATACTGATTATTTGTTTATTCCCATTTATATACCCTTTCATACTACAAGCAATGCCTGCAGTACTGCCACCAGTAAGTAGTTTGAAAATTTTATTTTCAAACTTAATCCTCCCGTATTACTTATGCCATCCCGGAATCGCAAATTCCGGTGCCCCAACACAAAAAGCCCAAATGTGCCTGAATCTAAGCACACCTGAGCTTTTCTCATAACATAATTCCCTGTTGGGACACCGGTGTCAGACCCCTGTCCCAGATTATTCTCCTACCCTGTTGAGTGTGAAATCATCAACTGTGCCCCAACTTCCGCCGTTACACTTCATCCTTACGCCGACAACAATCGTGTCTCCCGTGAGCTTAATATCGGTTACAGCCGGCTCCTTCCAGTCAGCATAGCCCGTCAGCTCGAACTGCTGTGTGTACTCCTGTCCATCCGCAATCGCATACAGCTCAAGCACGGATGAACTTAACATATCTCCACCCTGTGAGAAAGCTGATAGCTGATAGGTTCCCGGCTCAAGTCCTGTAACCTCCTGCTCAATGGAGAAATCCATCTCACTCGCCGACCAGAAGTGGAATGCGGTCTCACCCGTCCTGGCATCCTTGGCGTTGACCTGATAATCTGTAGGGTTTTCTTTTCCATTGTATGTAACCTTCCACATGGAAGTGTCGGAATCCTCAAAGCCAGAGTTTACTACATAATTTATAAGCTTAACCTCAACATTTGCGACAACCGTTCTGTACTCCTCATCAAGCTCCTCGTCCTGAAGAATACCCTCTACCTTATAGCTTCCTCCGATATTGGTGTCTATCGCTGCAGTCTGTTCTGCATCCCATACAACCGAAACCTCCCTGTTGGCTGTCTTATCATTGTAGACAACCTGTGCTGTCTCAGGCAGTGCCAGCTCAGCTCCCACATTGCAGGATACCTCAACGTCAGGAACCTTTTCAACCGCAAGCGGTGCCGTTGCCCCATACTTTAACTCCCTGAATACCTTGAGTGAGTCGAGCGGATGTCCGGTAAAATCAAACATTGCCTGATTATCCCATGAACAGCCGCCGTAATACTTACCTGCGTCCTTAGGATCATAGGAGCCTGAATAGCTGCTCGCCCAGCCGCTTCCATATTTCTCCCAAATTGATGAGTTATCAGCGTCAGCAGGTCCCACAGGAATCCATGTTCCTTCCCAGTAGAACACACCCATTATATCCGCTTCATCTGCTGCCGCACATATATCACGAAGCATATCTGCCTGTCCCTGGACAGTTGCATCATACCCATCCACAAGGTCGCCGTCACCGGATACACTGTTTCCGCTTCCGTCACCATCCTCTGTGGTATAACAATATGAAGTCTCTGCAATCACAACCTTCTTGCCGTAGGTGTCCTGCACATATTCTGCCATCTCCTGCATATTCTCCATCGAGCCATGCCAGAATGAATAGTAGGACATTGCAAAAATATCATAATCCACACCATATTTATCAAGGTCGGCCGTAATCTTCGCAACCTCACCCTGTTTATCAATGTCTGTGTAGTGGACAGCAACCTGAATGTCTTTTCCGGCAGCTTTTGAAACCTCACGCACTGCACTGCTGCCCGCCTTCAACAGCTCCGCAACCGAGGACATGAATGTCTCCCCTGACATTCCCTTATTGATTTCATTTCCTACCTGAACCATACATACATCGACACCGGCATTCAGAATATCTGTAAGGCTTGTCACCGTAAAATCATAGAGTGCATCGCTCTTCTGCTCAAGATTCATGCCCTTCCACGCCTTCGGAACATACTGCTTTGCAGGGTCAGCCCAGAAATCCGAATAGTGGAAATCTATGCATACCTTCATACCATACTGTGTCGCCCTCTTACCAAGCTCAATAGCCGTGGCAACATCATTGTTTCCACCGCCGTACCCATTTCCGTTCTCATCGTATGGGTCGTTCCATACACGAAGTCTTATGTAGTTGACACCCGCCTCGGCAAGCGTCTTGAACACATCCTGCTCCTCACCGTCAAAGCCATAGTACTTCGCACCGCTGTTCTCAACCGCAAGCACCGCGGAGGCATCCATTCCTCTTATAAAATCATCGGAAATATCCGCTATCGGCTGAACAAATACGCCCGACTCCTCCGGTCCGTCCGGCAATGCAAACGTCGTCACGTCAATCTTCTCGGGATTAATCTTGATTTCATCCGCCGTCTTTCTCTCTATAACCGGGAACTTAGTTTCTGTCTCCTGAGTCTCCTGTCCATCCACACTGCTCTCACCAACCTGAAGATTGTCGGACGAACTTGTATTGTTGTCATTGCCGGCACTCTTAGCACATCCGGACAATGCTCCGGCGCAAAGGCTCATTGACAATGCCGTAACCGCCATTCCACTGCCTAATTTCTTTAAATTTCCGACTAATGCTTTTTTCAAATAAAATCTCATACTATTTCTTCCTCTTTTCTGAGTAATTTACTTATTGTTAATAGTAAATCTGCTTTTCGGTGAACTACATAGTCAATTAAGCAGCCTATGTTTCCATCTTGTTATCCTAAAATACACTTATATATGTCACTAATCCCGGGATAATTGGCTTCCCTCATAATCCATGAAATTGCACCCCACAACCTTTACATCATATATTGTAGGCTTATGAGCCTTCAAGTCCTTTACGACAACACTCTTCTTAGCCCCTATACATTGACAATCTATTATCCGTATATCCCTGAAAACCGGTATATCCTCATCGTTACCTGTCTTCTCATCTTCCACAACGTAATCCATAATGTTATGAACATAGTCCATATTAAGAATGACCGCCTCTTCCTTTATGTTGAGCATATTGACTCTTCGTATCTCAATATTTTCCACTATTCCTCCACGTCCAAGTGCACTCTTTATCCTCACACCGACATCCGAATTAACAAATGTGCAGTCTTCGACAAGCACATTGCTGACACCTCTTGACATTTCACTTCCGATGACAAAGCCTCCGTGGCTGAACCCTACATAGCAGTTATGAATATATATATCCTTTGATGGTCCTAATATCTTTCTAGCCTCTTTATTTTTTCCAGATTTAATGCATATTCCGTCATCCCCTACATTAAAACTGCAATGATGAATCTCAACACGCTCACATGAGTCTACATCTATTCCATCACCATTCTGTGCATAATAAGGGTTTGATATGACTGCATTTCTCACAGTCAAATCATGGCAAAAATAAGGATGGACATTCCATGCCGGTGAATTTTCCAAGGTCACATCTTCTATAAGTACCCTACTGCAATGTCTAAGACTTACCATAACAGGTCTGTAAAAATCATAATATTGTGAAGCTTTTTCTAATGCCTCCTCATCATCCGGATAGTATTCTCCAGCATTTCTTCCATCAAAAACAGTCTTTGTCGGCACCCATACGCCACCTTCACTACTTTCTATGACATACGGTGACTTTTCCAACAACTCATTCCACTGTCTTTTTGTCATTTTGAACTGCTTCACCGGTCTCCATTTATGACCGTTTCCATCTATTGTCCCTTTTCCTGTTATAGCAATATCCTTCGCATTGTCTGCATATATCATGGACTGCGTTCTTATTCGCTTAATGCCCTCATAATCTGTCACGATAAGCGGATATTCTTCCTTATTCTTGCTGAATGTTATAAGTGCATTATCCGATAAATGCAGCTCCACGCCGGACAATAGTTCAATCGGACCCGTCAGCCATATTCCATCCGGAACCAAAACCCGTCCTCCACATTCTGCCGCCGCACATATAGCATCCTTAAACATCTGTGTGTTCGATGTCACTCCATCACCTACGGCACCATAATCCCTAATGTCAAACATTATATCCTTGATGACCGGCAGGCTGACATCAAATTTTTCAAACATATTTTTTCCTCCTTGATGGCCATAATCCATTCTAAAGTTGAATTTCCAAAGCTTTCCACTTGGTACTCCAAAATTTTTTAACAGCATCTCTGATCAATGTATCATGATTATTTCGTATTTCTTATTCTCTTAAATTTACCTTTTTGTCGAAGCATTCAAGTCCGGCCATATTAAATCTTATCCTTCTGGCTTCTTTATCGATAAAATAACATCCGGGAACCATCACAACATATTCAACAGGATAATCGAACTTATTTCTTCCTGCTATTCTTAATTCATTTTCTACAATCTCAAGAACCTCCAACTCATTTCCCATTGAAAGATGTCCATTGCTTTCAACAACAACAGGGTCACCTGCTACGCTCTCTATCTTTATGATAGTCGATGCATGTGGTTTTAACACTCCTACACTTACTGTATCCCCCGGTTTAACCTTAGTGATGACTTTTCCATACACCGGATGTCTCATGTGCCACAAACGGACTTGTCCATATTCCCGGAATATCATTTTTATGTCTTCCCGAACGAAACAACCTGCTATCCTTATGAAGTCCTAAGCTTTCAAGACTATCACACTCAAACATAACAAATTTATCAAAAAATATATCACTGTCCGTATTATTTCTGATTTTATAATAATATTCTTCGTAGTTTTCTGTCGCTGCAGTCACTATTTTCTCGTATGTTAATCCATTATCCAGAACTTCTTTCACACTACCCTCCTCCTGAAACAACCTCATTATTAGTAAAGCGGACATTCGCAATCCGCTTTCGCTACTTGCTCATGAACGCAGTCGCTTTGCGAACTGTCAGTGGGAGCTTTTAACTCCCACTGACATAAGCATCCCCCTTACCCACCGCTTAGTGCTCTACGCACTTGAAGCAGGGGAATGCTTATTCTGCGTTCAAAAAACCCTTCTTATTTAATTATAAAGGGAGCATTCTCTATTTTCAATCAATAAAAACTTTAATTAATTTCGTTATTTCTTTCGAAATATTCTAAAATGTATATTCCGTTTGAATTTCCGAAGAGGATGCACTTTTGCATCGAAATACTCACTAAAACGAATTGTTTGAGGTCGTCGCACCATTCATAATATCTGGTGCATAATGAATTTTAATTACCGACTTTTTCTTTAAAATTCTCTGGTTCCTATAAAATTACACTTTATATAGTTTATAATTCCATCTATTCTTTTCACTCGTAAAAAAAAGAGCTTCCCGATTTCTCGGAAAGCCCCATAAAATCCAGCTTTTTGATAGCCAATCAATAATTACTCAATGATTGTAGCAACGCGGCCTGAACCTACTGTTCTACCACCTTCACGATACTTTAATCCCGTTTTACCATACATTTTTTATGTTTTTCTATCCAAAATACAATGAAAAATGGCTGATTTACATGCTATATTTTTATTTGCCTGATTTCTTGGCACCGTTTTGGCACCGGAAGCCTCGTTCTAAATGCTTTGTCATCAACGCCTACTACTTCCTCTGTCATTTTCTTATTGCGCCCGTACGGTTACCATTTAGCCATTATTCTTCTCCTTTTACCTGAATACTTATTGTCTGCTCCGATATTCCATCTGTACTTACTGAAACATGAATTTCTCCCTCTTCATAACCAGCTCGTACAGCTATTAATGCTCTACCGCGATATGTTGTGTAGATACCTGAAATGAAACTGTTCTCTGTATTAGGTACAGCTGAGCCAAATCCCTGAAGAGTCCCTGCTCCGGATATCTGTACACTTATTTCTGTATCTGCATTCATTTTTAGGATTCCATTTTCTCCAACTAAGCTCAGCTCGATAAAGCAAAGATCCTGCCCATTTGGCCTAAGCTGCTTTTTTTCTGCCTCTAATTTTAGAATTGTATTTCCGGTAGCTGACTGCAACGCTGTTCTGCCAATTTCCTTACCGGTTGCATCCAAATTAACCGCTTCGATTTTTCCAGGAATGTATTTCACATTTTTGAATATTGCCTTTCCTTCCTTTACTTTCTTTTTACCAAGACTTCTTCCATTTAAAATTAGTTCAACCCTTGCTCCAGAGGCATATATAGTTATGTTGGTCTTGTTTCCGTCACAGTCTTCCCATGACCAACTCTCAACGCAATCTGTATTGCGCCACATAGACATTGCTCTGGTATACTCAGGGAACTGCATTGGGTCAACTCCTATTGCTGGTTCATCCTGTAATCCCCAAATAATTTTATTCCATGCTACTTCAGCCTGTGGAGTTCCGCAGATATCAATTACACCGCTTCCAGAGATGATCGGAAGTCCCTTATATGCATTTTCCTTTGTTTTCTTATGTATATATCGTATAGTTCCGAGACCTGTCTCTCCTAAGTAATCCCACCCAGTCCACATAAAGTCACCTATTAAATTAGGGATAGCTTTCACTAATTTCCAGTTACCATACAGTGTTTTAGGTAATGTTTCTGAACCTACAAAGCATTTATCCGGTCTTGCCTTGCTTTCCTTCTGATATCTAGAAGTAGCATAATTATATCCAGCAATATCCAATATTGGAGAAAGTGAATCACAGACTCTGTCCGCTGCTTTTGACGAAGCCATTTTGTCAATCAGTCCCCCCATTTTATTCATAAGTACATTGTAAAAAGCACTAGTCGGCATAGAATCCATGCTCTGACTGCCATTCTTATTATCGCTATCAGAATAAAGACCTTTACCTTTTTGAGCCATTCCTGTAAGAAGTAAGTTCACCCCACAGGTAACAGGTCTGGTTTCATCGAACGCTCTGACATAATTTGCAATTTCATCACAAAGCTCCTGTCCTTTAACTGTGCCGAGTTCAGAAATTTCGTTTCCGATTGAATACATAATCACTGATGGATGATTATAATCCGTCTGGATCATAGATTCCACGTCCTGCTTCCACCATTTCAGGAAGTTCTCATTTGCCTGATCATATGGGTTCTTATGCACGAGCCAGTAATCCCAAGTCTCGTCCATTACATATATTCCAAGCTCGTCACACGCCTCGAGCAAATGTGAAGAAATCGGGTTATGAGAGCTTCGAATGGCATTAAATCCAGCTTCTTTCAGTATTTTGGCACGGCGATACTCTGCATCCCTGAAACTGCATGCTCCAAGAATACCGTTATCATGGTGAACACATGCTCCACGGAGTAAAGTATTTTTACCATTTACAAAGAATCCATTACCATTCCATACAAGCGTTCGAATTCCAAATCGCTTCGTTACAGAGTCCAATGACTTTCCTGATTCAATTAACTCTACCTTGCATGAATAAAGAAAAGGGCTCTCCTCATCCCATGTTTTTGCATTAGGAATTTTCAAGGTTACATCATTACCATTTCCCTCAGCCACTACTACATTATCTTCATATACCGATACATGTACACTACCTGTTCCATGCATTTCTGTTTTAATATGGACAGTATCATTATTGGTTGTGGAAATTCTGACTCCATCAGGTAAAATGTACGATTCTCCTGCTGTAAGAAGGTTTATATTCCTATATATTCCAGCACCGGAATAATATCTGGTATTCGGTGTATCTGCGTTATCCGCAATAATTTCAATTTCATTTTCTCCAGAATGAAGATGCTCGCTAAGTGATATGTAATATGCTGCATATCCATATGGTCTCTCATCTATCATTTCACCATTTAATAGAATTTTTGAGTTCTGATAGATGCCCTCACAGTGCATAATCACATTCTTATTTTCTTCATCATGGTTGAATTTCTTCTTATATGAATATTTTCCTCCACCGAAATAGGCACATGCTCCACCCGATGGATTTGATTTATCCCTATTTTCCATAAGCATAGCATCATGAGGGAGATTTACAATCTGCGCCTCAGCACTTTTGTCACTGTGAAATTCCCATCCCCTATTAAAATCCCTGATTTTCATTTGGCCCTCCTAAGTGTTTTATTTAATTGTGAGTTATTATAGAATATATATTTTCATTGTTTCCTATTGTGTTTTATTATAAATAATGTATAATTGAAAAAACACGCCATAATCAAGCATAAATTCATATTTTACAACATATTCAATAATGGAGGTATTATGTTTTCTATTTTAGATACCAATATGTCACAAAAACATTATTTGGGAATGGCTTCTGGGGTATTAAACCAGCTTCCATTTAATGAAATAATTAAAATCATTCCTGAACAGCATCATCTGGATGACCCTTTTAATCTGTACTTCTCAACCTATCATCCTGATTCATCGGAGACTGCACTCATCATTATGCAATCATCGCCCATACAAAATATGTATATAACACTGAATGCAAAAGAAATGGAAATACAATCTCGTATGTCCACACTACACCGTCACGACTTTTACGAATTAATGTTTGTAATAGATGGTGATATTTACCAGAATATAGAAAATCTCCGACATTACTATCCTCAAGGCAGTTGCTGTCTAATGAATAAAAATGTCTTTCATCAAGAAGAATACAGCGGTTATCATCGAATTGCCTTTTTACAGTTTTCTGAAGAATACCTGTTACAGCTGATGGAAGCCCCTCGATATTTCACTAAAAAAGAGAATATCAAATCCAATCTACTCAATGATTTTCTTAATACCAATCATAAAAAGAATTATTTTTCAGATAAGAATTATATAGATTTTATCCCATTGGAAACACCCATGTGGATTAATCAGAACATTCATGACCGATTTGAAAAAATATTATGGGAAATCCAGTCACCTTCTATGGGATCTACGTTTCGCATAAATGCACTGATGCTTGAACTCATCAGCTTACTTTTTGATAATAAACATTACCACAATATGCCTATACACTTTACCTCTAGCGCCGAGCAGGAGCTTTTTGATTCTATTACCAGATTCCTTGTGCAGCATAATGGTCGTGTGAGCCGCAAAGAATTAGAGACACATTTCCACTATTCTGGAGATTATCTATATAAGATTACTCAAAAATTCACTGGGCTTTCGCTATTTGATTATGGTATGAAATTCTGCATGCAGAAAGCGTGCGATTTACTCATCACAACCGCTATGCCGATTGCAGATATTTGCCAGCAGCTTAGTTTCAGTAATCAAACCTATTTCTTCAAGAAATTCAAGGAATACCATGGGATGAGTCCGGCAAAGTACAGGAAGTTGAACCGATTGCAAAATTAATAGCCAAAAATATACTTCGCCTGTTCAACTCCCGCTTCACCCAATTGATGACACTGAAAAAGTAGAAAATACGGTCTATTCACGCGCACCTGCGCCATTATGGTCATTGTTACCGGATTTCTCCCACAGATTTCCGGAAAACAATATTGCATAGGGATGATCGCTAAAGCAAGTTCATCACAACGGTCATTTTCCGCTTTCGACAACAAATTCAGAAAATCCTTCCATAAAAAGTGCGTCTCCTTCCTGCTGTGTTTTTATCGAATCGGCCTTCCAATAAACATAATGTATGTCTCAAAGGTTGAAATAAGGTAAAATAAACGTCATAGCATAAAAAGATTTTGATGTTCCCGTAGCCTCTGCCACCGGATCAACAGAGGTTCATACACATGAGACAATCGGAATTTTTTTATCTCTTCTGGAGCTTCTTCTATCATCATATGCCTCTGATTCCCCCGGTCAAGGTGCTGACTACGGCGGCAGCCAGTAAAATCAGCAGCATTTGATCCTTGAGCTGGAGGAAAAAGTGTTTCAAAAAGCCCGGCTTTTCCGCTTCCTTTAATTTATTTATCTCGTATTTTCCTTGGCGGGCCTGCGCCTGTCGGGAGGTCAATCCCGTTGGGCTGGTTGACAGCTCCCACAGCATTTCTTCGGCGGATGATTTATAATAATCCGTCATTTCTGCGTCTCCTTCCCAGTAGAGTAATCGATCTTTTTTATTTCTGCAAGTCGCTCTCATCAAAAACAACCGGAATATATTTGTTGTTCATTGTATCCGACATATATAATTTCTGATAAATGAGATTCCCTTCCCATTTAACACCCCGACCTTTTCCCAGTTCTACATTTCCATATATTTTATCATAATATCCTTTTGAACCAATCACTATAACATAGTCGGCTCTATTTATACTATTTTCCATCCATCTTGGCCAACCTTCAGAAGGAGCCTCTTCATACTGATCCAGAATAGCATCAATTCCTTCTCTTCTCAATTTGTTAGCAAAAGAAAGTACTTGATCTGCAAATGATAATGAATCTTGTGAATAACTTATAAAAACAATGGGGTTCTCTTGTTGTGACATTACTCTCACCTCCAAATCTCTATTGAACTTCATTTTGTCTCAGCGCTATTTACAATCTTCATATTTCTAATCATATCATCTAACTTAACCAAATGGTCATAAACGCACTTTATATCAGCACGTTCGAACTCCTTTTGTTCATCTTCGAAATGGGTTCCTTTATTCAGAACGCGCCAATTCCCAGCTTCTTTAAGACTCTTGAGTTCTGCATTAATGTCTTCCATACCTTTTATCTTACTAGTTTTCTTAATCAAACCATCCACTATAGAACTTAAATCTGGTAAACTCTTGGGACTTCTCATCCCTACAGATATCGTCGCATCTGAAGATTTAGCAATTAAATTCCACAGATTATATGAAATACACTCCATTGCTTGTCGACATTTTGAAGCAGCATCTTTTGTTTCATTTTTATTGTACTTATCCTCTGCAGCCATCAATGGCGTTTTTGAATCAGAGTATTCTACTATTACACCTCGTTCCTCTAATGAATCTGCCGGAATAAATTTATACACAATAGCATTTTCTTTTACTCTCTTTTGACCTAACTTATCTTGCAATTTAAAAATGAATTGGTCTCCGTGTGTGGACAATATAATCTGTATATTTGCAAAATCGGCATGATTCATCAACAAATCCGCTACACCATTTCTATGATCATCATCAATGGCATTTACAATATCATCGAATATAATAAAATTCAGATTATCATGCACGGCTTTAGCCAAAAGAATTGACAAACCTAAAATTTTGATATGCCCCTCGCTTAAAACTTGTAATGCCTCCGATGTGCTACCATCGGCAAAAGTGATATACATCTTGTCAGAGGTTGCATCCGGTAAAATCAATTCCCCTATCTTTTCAAAATCTGCATCATCTTGATTGATCGTATTATAATAATCGACAATTCTCTGTTCTAAATCCTGTGCTATCTGTCTCGGTAACTCATTATTATAATCAATCAGACTACCAATTATCTTATTATAAGCCTCTATAATTTTGGCGTTGAATTCACAGATTCTTTTTTCTTCCTGAATTTTCTTTATTGTTTCCGAACTTTGTTCATCAAATTCTTTTATTTCTCTTTGGCAATTCTTTATTATCTGTTCTTTTTCAATCATCTGAGTTCTTAATGTAACAAGCGAATTTCTTATAGCACTAAGTTCTGCAACTTGTTGATTATATTCAGCGTTTGATTTGCTTGCCACCTTATTATATTCTTCTATTTTGTTTCGAGCAACTATCCTGTCAAATTCCTGGAATTCTTCCGTCATATCCTTAAGCAGTACTTTAATTCTTGATTCCTTAACACCTGCAATACTTTCGAATTCATAAGCTTTATACCACTTATCAGGCTGCATAGCATTCAAAATAGCATCGTATTTTTCCTGTGTTTTTTTCGTCACTTTTTTTCGCCACTTTTTTTCGCCATTTTTTTTCGCCACCTTTTTCACAAAAGAAAGTGACAGCACCGTTCTATCCGGATCAAATCTCTCTTCAATCACCGGTTCTTCCCAGCCTTCATCTGCCCAAACATTAAAAATATTCGGTACACCACTTCCGGCACGTTCACCGATATTGATAAGATTAAACATTTTCATAAGAGCCTTCTGCCACTTGATAATATCCACAGCAGTAATCTCGTTCATCTGCTTTTCACCAAAGTAAGGAATGATTTTGGTTTCAAATAGTGTCCGCTTCGTAATTATAGAACGCTCCTTCAATCTCGGTGCCTTATCCTCAAAGTACACTTCCACAAAGGAAGCAAACTTCATATCCATACTGGCACTCTGCTTATGTAAAAAATCACGTTCCCACTGCTGGGCATCCTTCTTAGTAGCGAATCCGCGTTTCATCTTGGATTTACTCTCACCAAGCCAATCCTTATAGTTGCACTTACAAAACCAGGTGTTTCGTTTCTCCTCCTTATAAACCGGCATACTCATTACCTCTCTTTCTTGTAGCCGCCACACCCGGAATTACTCCGGGTGTGGCTTATTCAGTTATCAAAGTTCATCTATTGTGCTTCGCCATATCCGTAGCACTTTTTCTCAAAATAGGCTCTCGGAACGGAACCCGCCTTGGTAAAATAACCCTGTGCTTTCAGTTCCTTATTCCATCCACGGATAACTGCGTAAGCGGTTGATTCTGCAATTCCCAGAAGTTCTGCAACTTCCTTAGCAGATAAATAGCGTTTCGTCATACTCCTTCCTCCTTTCCACTAAAACTTATATATGCTCTTGCACATGGCACTCACCTCCCGTATCTAATTAGTAACTATATTGTTACTGTTTGTGTTTTGATTATACAGTAACATATATGTTTCTTTCAAGGGATGAACGAAAAATATTTATTACTTATAAAAAATGCCTCTTTTTATAGAAATTATTTCCCCATACACCCAGTTCTCCATTCTGTCCTTAATTCAGCACTTTTTTATTGCCATACAGTAACATTTATGTTATTGTATTATCAGAAACGATATTGTTACTATTATAAAATTGGAAAGAGTTACACGATGGCTATTGGTGAACGAATAAAACGGATTAGAAATTTCCGCAAACTGACGCAGGCACAGCTCGGTGAAGCTGTGGGCTTATCCGACGTGCGAATCCGTCAGTACGAAATCGGCAATCGCACACCCAAGGAAGATATGATACAGGAGCTGGCAAAAGCCTTAAACTGTAATTACCGCTCCATCTACGAACCTTCCCTCTACGCAGCGGAAGATGTAATGTATGCTCTCTTTGAACTGGATGAGCACTACAATATGCCCCTCTATGAAGTAGCAAACCCTGAGGACCCTACTGAGAAACATATCGCTGTTGGTTTTGATTATTCTTTGCTGGATGATTTCCTGAATACCTGGAAAAAGAAAAAAGAGGACTTAGCCTCCGGTAAAATTACCAAAGAAGAGTATTTTGAATGGAAGATTAACTGGCCGCGCGCTGAAGATTAGAAACACGTGTATCACGCGCGTATCACAAGCCCCTTTTGAGTGAAGAACTTGAAAAGGGCTTTTTCTATGTTCGTTAATCTTCCCTAAAGAAAAGAAAGCCGCAACTCCTCATAAAATGAGGAATTGCGGCTTGTATTTAAGTTTCTATGATACGAAATCAAAGATTACTCAATGATTGAAGCAACACGGCCTGAACCTACTGTTCTACCACCCTCACGGATAGCGAAAGTAAGACCCTGCTCCATAGCGATTGGGTGGATGAGCTCGATTGTCATCTCAACGTTATCGCCAGGCATGCACATCTCTGTGCCGGCTGGAAGCTCACAAACACCTGTAACGTCTGTTGTTCTGAAGTAGAACTGTGGACGATAGTTGTTGAAGAAAGGTGTATGACGTCCACCCTCTTCCTTTGTTAAAACGTAAACCTGAGCTGTAAACTTCTTATGGCAAGTTACAGTACCCGGCTTAGCGAGAACCTGTCCTCTCTGGATCTCTGTTCTCTGGATACCACGGAGAAGAGCACCGATGTTATCACCAGCCTGAGCCTCATCAAGAAGCTTACGGAACATCTCGATACCGGTAACAACTGTCTTCTTCTTATCCTCATGGATACCAACGATCTCAACTTCCTCATTAACATGAAGAACACCACGCTCAACTCTACCTGTAGCAACTGTACCACGGCCAGTGATTGTGAAGATATCCTCGATTGGCATAAGGAATGGCTTATCTGTAGCACGCTGTGGATCTGGGATATAGCTATCAACTGTATCCATAAGCTCCATAATCTTGTCGCCCCAAGGTCCCATTGGATCCTCGAGAGCCTTAAGAGCAGAACCCTTAATGATAGGACAACCTGTGAAGTCATACTCCTCAAGCTGCTCTGTGATCTCCATCTCAACTAATTCAAGAAGCTCCTCATCGTCTACCATATCACACTTGTTCATGAATACAACGATGTAAGGAACGCCTACCTGACGTGAAAGAAGGATGTGCTCCTTTGTCTGAGCCATAACACCGTCAGTAGCAGCAACTACAAGGATAGCGCCGTCCATCTGAGCAGCACCAGTGATCATGTTCTTTACATAGTCAGCATGGCCTGGGCAGTCAACGTGTGCATAATGTCTCTTCTCTGTCTGGTACTCAACGTGAGCTGTAGAAATTGTGATACCTCTTTCTCTCTCCTCTGGAGCCTTATCGATGTTCTCGAAATCTACCTTCTCGTTACCAGGAACTCTCTCAGCTAAAACCTTAGTGATAGCAGCTGTTAAAGTTGTCTTACCGTGATCTACGTGTCCGATTGTACCAATGTTACAATGTGGCTTAGTTCTGTCAAATTTAGCCTTTGCCATTTTGAATGTCCTCCTTAAAAATGCTCCCTTATGGGAATAATCAGCTTTTTTTATTATATTTCATATTCGAAATATTTTCAACTCTTTTTTTCAAGTTCAGCCCAATAAATGGCGATTTACACCATTCATTGGGTTAAAACCTGTTATAAATATAATTTTTATCGCTAAAAATCAATTTATTTTATACAAAATCAGATTTAGCGGCTCATTTTACAGCGAATAGCTTCACTGCAAAATTCACTTTGCAGGCAAAGCATTACTGCATATATGATGTGATATTCCTCACTTCACTGCACTAATTTTATTCACTGCTAAGTATTACTTAGCTGCGAAATATTACTTCGCATGAGCTGCAACAACCTTCTCCTGAACGTTCTTTGGAACCGGCTCATACTTCTCGAAGAACATGGAGTAGTTACCACGTCCCTGAGTGGATGAACGAAGCTCTGTTGAGTAACCGAACATCTCAGCAAGTGGTACCATAGCTGTTACCATCTTACCGCCGCCGATATCGTCCATGCTCTGGATCTGTCCACGCTTAGCGTTAAGGCTTCCGATTACATCTCCCATGTACTCCTCAGGCATAGTAACCTCAACCTTCATGATAGGCTCAAGAAGAACCGGGGCAGCCTTAGCCATAGCATCCTTGAATGCCATGGAACCGGCGATATGGAATGCCATCTCGGATGAATCGACTTCATGGTAGGAACCATCGTATACATCAGCCTCTACACCAAGTACAGGGAAACCTGCAATGATACCGGCCTTAGTAGCCTCCTCGATACCTTCGCCAACGGCTGGGATGTACTCCTTAGGAATAGCACCACCGACAACGGAGGATGTGAACTTGAATGTCTCCTCGCCGTTTGGATCCATTGGTCTGAAGTGAACCTTACAATGTCCGTACTGTCCACGACCACCGGACTGCTTAGCGTACTTAGAATCAACATCAACAGCCTTAGTGATTGTCTCCTTGTATGCAACCTGAGGTGCACCAACATTAGCCTCAACCTTAAACTCACGAAGAAGTCTGTCTACGATAATCTCAAGATGAAGCTCACCCATACCTGCAATGATTGTCTGTCCTGTTTCCTTATCTGTATGTGCTCTGAATGTAGGATCCTCTTCAGCAAGCTTTGCTAAAGCCTCACCCATCTTACCCTGAGCATCCTTTGTCTTAGGCTCGATAGCAAGCTCAATAACAGGCTCCGGGAACTCCATGGACTCGAGGATAACCGGATGCTGCTCGTCACAGATTGTATCACCTGTAGTTGTGAACTTAAGTCCAACTGCTGCTGCGATATCTCCGGAGTAAACCTTGTCAAGCTCCTGTCTCTTATTAGCGTGCATCTGAAGGATACGTCCAACACGCTCCTTCTTGTCCTTAGTTGCGTTAAGTACATAAGAACCTGAGTTCATAGTACCTGAATATACTCTGATGAATGCAAGCTTACCAACAAATGGATCAGCCATAATCTTGAATGCAAGAGCTGCGAACGGCTCCTCATCAGATGACTTTCTCTCTACCTCGTTGCCGTCAAGGTCAACGCCCTTGATAGCAGGTACATCGAGTGGAGATGGCATATACTCGATAACAGCGTCAAGAAGCTTCTGAACGCCCTTGTTCTTGTAAGCTGAACCACAGCATACAGGAATAGCACGGCACTCACAGGTAGCCTTTCTTAATGCCTTCTTGAGTTCCTCAACGGATGGCTCTTCACCCTCAAGGTATGCCATCATGAGCTCATCATCAAGCTCGCAGATCTTCTCTACTAACTCTGTATGATAAAGCTCTGCATCCTCCTTCATGTTCTCAGGAATCTCGCCAACAGTTATGTTGTCACCCTTCTCATCATTGTAGATGTAGGACTTCATCTCAAAGAGATCGATGATACCCTTGAACTCGTCTTCCTTACCGATAGGTAACTGAAGAACGATTGCATTCTTCTTTAAACGATTCTTAATCTGGTCTACACATGCGTAGAAGTTAGCACCAAGTATATCCATCTTGTTGATGAATGCCATTCTTGGTACGTTGTATGTGTCAGCCTGACGCCATACGTTCTCGGACTGTGGCTCAACACCACCCTTAGCACAGAAAACGCCTACTGCACCATCAAGTACACGGAGAGAACGCTCAACTTCTACTGTGAAGTCTACGTGTCCCGGAGTATCGATGATGTTGATACGATGCTCTAACGCACCCGGCATTGGCTTAGTTTCCTTCTCTAAGGTCCAGTGACATGTTGTAGCTGCAGATGTGATCGTGATACCTCTCTCCTGCTCCTGTGCCATCCAGTCCATGGTAGCAGTACCTTCATGAGTATCACCAATCTTATAGTTAACACCGGTATAATAAAGAATACGCTCTGTTGTTGTTGTTTTACCAGCATCAATATGAGCCATAATACCAATGTTTCTGGTTCTCTCTAATGGATATTCTCTTCCAGCCAAAGGTTTGTCCTCCTAATTAGAATCTGTAATGAGCAAAAGCCTTGTTTGCCTCTGCCATCTTGTGCATGTCTTCTTTTCTCTTAACAGCCGAACCTGTGTTGTTAGCTGCATCCATGATCTCACCGGCAAGTCTGTCTTCCATAGTCTTCTCGCCTCTCTTACGTGAGAACATTGTAAGCCAGCGAAGTCCAAGAGCCTGTCTTCTCTCCGGTCTTACCTCGATAGGTACCTGATATGTGGCACCACCGATACGTCTAGCCTTTACCTCAAGTAATGGCATAACGTTGTTCATAGCTTCCTCGAAAACCTCAAGCGCCGGCTTGCCTGTCTTCTCCTCAACCTGTGTAAATGCACCATACACAATCTTCTGGGCTACGCCCTTCTTGCCGTCTAACATGATGTTGTTGACAAGCTTAGTAACCACTTTATTGTTGTATAATGGATCTGCTAATACTTCTCTCTTCTGAGTATGTCCTTTACGTGGCACGATTCTTCCCTCCTTAAAAAAATTTAATTCATAGGTACTCACATTTGCATAAGCATTACCGCTCCTGAAGCATTTTTGCCTGTAAATGTTCGTATACAATATAAGTGTCCACAAACATTCCTATCTAAAACATTAAGATTAAATGTTCTTGCTCCAGAGCATCTATGCTTGTGTGTTACGTGCTGGCAATTATCTATTAATCCTGCAACCTACAGGTACAATATTCTAATCCCGCACTTATTCTGCAAATATTACTTATTTAGCGTCCTTAGGTCTCTTAGCACCGTACTTAGAACGAGCCTGTCTTCTCTTGGCTACGCCTGCGGTATCTAATGTACCTCTTACGATGTGATATCTTGTACCTGGAAGGTCCTTTACTCTACCACCTCTGATAAGAACTACGCTATGCTCCTGAAGATTGTGGCCTTCACCCGGAATGTAGCTTGTAACCTCGATTCCGTTGGAAAGACGAACTCTGGCAATCTTTCTAAGAGCTGAGTTAGGCTTCTTAGGTGTAGCAGTCTTAACTGCTGTACAAACACCTCTCTTCTGTGGAGCCGCTGTGTCAATGCTCTTCTTCTGTAAAGAGTTGTAGCTCTTTAAGAGAGCAGGTGCAGTTGACTTCTTAACTGATGTCTGTCTACCTTTCTTAACTAACTGATTAAATGTAGGCATCTTATTTTCACCTCCTGATTAGAATAATGTAACTTTGGTTGCTTTCGTATCGAAAGTCTTAGAGCGCACAAAAAACACGCTGTTTTTCGCACGCTCTATTAGAATAGCAATTTTTTATTTTTTTGTCAATAGGTTTATTGCAAATTTTGCCGTAGCTTTAACACGTCTTTGCTTTATTGTATAATACATGTTATAACGTAAACCGGCCAATTGCATTCTTGAGTTCATCCGCTATCGCATTAAGCTCACTTGTATAGTTCACAATATCCTCCATAGTATTGTTTACCTGATCGACAGAAGCATTCACTTCCTCAGCCGCAGCTGCGGATTCCTCTGATACAGAAGCAATGCTTGTCATCTCACCTACAACAGCTTCCTTATTATTCTCCATTCTCTCATTCAACTGTGTTACCTCGGACAATCCGTTTATAAGCTGATCTATTGAATTGGAAATTTCTTCAAAAAGCTTCTGGGTATCATTTATAGCATTCTGCTGTTCGGTAATAAGCTCATTGTTCTCCTTCATAGCCTGTTCAGCCTGTGTAGCTCCCTGAACAACCTCGTTGATAATTGCTTTTATCTCATCTGTTGATTTTCTTGACTGATCTGCAAGCTGTCTTATCTCATCTGCAACAACTGCGAAGCCTCTTCCGGCATCACCGGCTCTTGCTGCCTCGATACTTGCGTTCAACGAAAGAAGATTCGTCTGGCTTGTGATATCGGCAATCACATCGGATATATAGTTAATCTTGTTTATGCTCTCCATAACCTCTTCCATAACCTGCATTGTGGTTCTGGACTTATCCATGGTAAGACCTGACTTATCAATAAGAAGGTTTACCATCTGCTTACCCTGTTCACTGAGCTTTCCTGTATTTCCTGACATCTCGTTTATGCTGTCCACATGCTGCTTGGTGTCATTAAGGCTTCCTGCAAGCTTCTCAACCTCATCCACCGCCTGCTGCGTGCTTCCTGCCTGATCGGTTGCACCAAGTGCAATATTATGTATGGCTTCCATAACCATATTGGTATTGTTCTTTGTCTCATCGGTGATTGTCGATATATTGCCGGCAACATCAACAATATTCTTGGACTTATTTTCCACATCACTTATAAGCTCAGATATATGTGAGGTCATTTCATTAAAGCTGCTCTCAAGCTGTCCGAATTCATCCCTGCGCTTCGTGGTTATCCTGTGTGTAAGGTCTCCATCTGCTACATTCTTAAGTGCAGACTGCACCTTCTTTACCTCCCTCGCCATGTTAATAGCGACAAAAAGTGCAATCAGGATTCCGATTATACTTCCGAGCAGTCCTGCACCGCTGACAACGCTTGTAATAGCCTTTATGCTGGCATTATTTTCATCCTCGCTCACAACTCCAAGCAGAGTCCAGCCTGTTATCTCATCGGAGAGCACCGATATATACCATTTATGTCCTGATATATTTTCAATATAGCTTGTCTGTCCATCGTCTGATGTCTTACCCCAGAAATCAAATCCGCTGACATCACCGCCTGTAATCGTGTCCTTATCATTTCCTATTATAATCTTTCCGTTTTTGTCTGCCACAAGAACATAACCTGTACTTAAAAGACCGATGTTCTGTACATAGCTCTCAAATGCGGAAAAGGATACATCAAGACCTACCGCACCATAATTCTCTCCATCAATTTTAATCTCCTGTGCGATGGTTATAATCTGCTCGCCTGTCTGAGGGTCAGCATAAGGACCTGTGAAGGTCGCAAATACTCCCGCTCTCTTCTCGGAATTTATGCAATCCTTATACCACTGCTTCTGTGTGTTATCCACGCCCTCGGTAAATGTCTTTATTCCCTTTACCTTGCCCTCAACAGTTTCGAGATGCCCTTCCATATAATATCCCTTCGCCGTTGAATAATAGCAGCGCACCGGGCTGTCAACAACCTTAAGTGAAGCGATAAGCGAATCCTGTATGGCAGCCACATTGTCCTCGAATACACCTCTATCCTCTAGGTGCTTTACCTCATTTTTTCTGGTTACAAGATCAACCGGCTGGCTCATGGTTCTCATATAGGTCTGAAACCCCTTGAGTGTTTCGGTCACTGTCTGTGAGCTCGTAAGCTCTATGTTATCCTTCAGAACATTTTTCGTGGTCACTGTCACAAGTACGCCCGTCATAAGCGAAACGCAGAGAATTACCACAAGAAAATAAGCTATAAGTTTCGTTCTGATGCTTCTCACAAAAATTCCTCCTTTTCTTTTGCTCTTACATGTAAATATGTCTTTATTGTGTAAAGCGGACATTTGCAATCCGCTTTCGCTGCTTGCTCATGAACGCAGTCGCATCCCCTCACCCACCGCTTAGTGCTCTACACACTTGAAGCGGAGGATTGCTTATTCTGCGTTCAAATTAAATTAAAATCAAATAAAACGGGGACACCGGAAAAGATGTCCCCACTTTTATTTAAAGCTATATCTACTCCTCTGAACCTAAGTTCTCGGTTACTACAACGTCATCATTATCCTCACCAAGTGAAAATTCACCATCTTCGGATACATTTAACTCTTCTACCGTGTCGGTAGTGAGCTTAACCGAACGATATCTCTTCATACCTGTTCCTGCCGGAATCAGCTTACCGATGATAACATTCTCCTTAAGACCGATAAGCGGATCAACCTTACCATTGATAGCTGCTTCTGTGAGAACCTTTGTTGTCTCCTGGAAGGAAGCCGCTGATAAGAATGAGTTGGTTGCAAGTGAAGACTTCGTGATACCAAGAAGTATCTGGGTAGCCGTTGGCGGCTCCTGACCTGCCTCTAAAAGCTTCTCACATGTCTCGTTGAACTCAAGTGTATCTGCTGTCATACCCGGAAGGTACTCTGAATCACCAGGTGTCTCAATACGAACCTTCTTTAACATCTGACGAACAATAACCTCAACGTGCTTATCATTGATATCAACACCCTGAAGACGATATACTCGCTGAACTTCACGGAGAATGTAATCCTGAACCGCACGAACACCCTTAATCTTAAGGATATCATGTGGGTTAACGCTACCTTCTGTCAGCTCATCACCGGCCTCAATGTACTTGCCATCCTCTATTTCAGGCTTAATCCTTGAATTAAACGGAATGAGATAGTTCTTAGCCTCACCTGTCTCATTATTGGTGATAACAACTTCTCTCTTCTTCTTCTCATCACGAATGCTTACCACACCGGCGCCCTCAGCAATGATTGCAAGTCCCTTTGGTTTACGAGCCTCGAAAAGCTCCTCAACTCTAGGAAGACCCTGTGTAATATCATCACCGGCAACACCACCACTGTGGAAGGTTCTCATGGTAAGCTGTGTACCAGGCTCACCGATTGACTGGGCAGCGATGATACCAACTGCCTCACCGACCTGAACTGCCTGACCTGTAGCCATGTTCGCACCATAACACTTAGCACAGATACCGGAATGTGATCTACATGTAAGAATTGTTCTAATCTTAACTCTGTCAACACCTGTCTTAACGATAGCGGAAGCTCTCTTAGGTGTAACCATGTGGTTAGCTGCAACAACAACCTCACCTGTCTTAGGGTCTACAATGTCCTCTGCAAGGTATCTGCCTGTAATTCTGGACTTAAGGCTCTCAATCTCCTCCTTGCCATCCATGAATGCTTCAACATACATTCCCGGAATCTCAGCCCTGTTCTCAGCACAATCCACTTCACGTACAATAAGCTCCTGTGATACGTCTACAAGACGTCTTGTAAGGTATCCTGAATCCGCTGTTCTAAGAGCGGTATCGGACATACCCTTTCTGGCACCGTGTGCAGAAATGAAGTACTCGAGTACATCAAGACCCTCACGGAAGTTAGACTTGATAGGAAGCTCAATGGTACGACCTGATGTATCCGCCATGAGTCCACGCATACCTGCTAACTGCTTAATCTGCTGATTAGAACCACGGGCTCCGGAATCAGCCATCATAAAGATGTTGTTGTATTTGTTAAGACCTGATAAAAGCGCATCTGTGAGTTCCTCATCCGTCTTTTTCCATGTCTCTACAACTTCCTTGTAACGCTCTTCCTCTGTGATAAGACCACGACGGAAGTTCTTCATAATCTTCTCAACTGTAGCCTCGGCATCTGCAAGCATCTGCTTCTTCTGTGCCGGCACGGTCATATCAGAAATTGATACGGTCATGGAAGCTCTTGTTGAGTACTTATAACCCATTGCCTTTATAGAGTCGAGAACCTCGGCTGTCTTAGTGGCTCCATGAGTATTGATAACCTTCTCAAGAATCTGCTTCAAGCCCTTCTTTCCTACATGGAAATCCACCTCAAGCTTGAGCTCGTTCTCAGGAATGCTTCTGTCTACAAATCCAAGATCCTGTGGAAGAATCTCATTGAATATGAAACGTCCGAGAGTGGACTCTACGATACCGCTCTTAACCGTTCCATCCGGCATCTGCTTCTCAACATATACCTTAATTCTTGAATGAAGTGTAAGAGCCTGATTCTCATAAGCGAGAATAGCCTCATTGACACTCTTGAACATCTTTCCTTCACCAAGAGCAGGTGTCTCATCTCCAACAGATGTACCTCTCTCCTGGGTAAGGTAGTATATACCAAGTACCATATCCTGTGAAGGAACGGCAACAGGACCACCATCTGAAGGCTTTAAGAGGTTGTTAGGTGAGAGAAGAAGGAATCTGCACTCAGCCTGAGCCTCAACCGAAAGCGGAAGATGTACAGCCATCTGGTCACCATCGAAGTCGGCGTTGAACGCTGTACATACGAGTGGGTGAAGCTTTATAGCCTTACCTTCTACAAGGATTGGCTCGAATGCCTGAATACCAAGTCTGTGGAGTGTAGGCGCACGGTTAAGCATAACCGGGTGCTCCTTGATAACATCCTCAAGTACATCCCAGACCTCTGTCTCAAGCTTCTCTACCATCTTCTTAGCATTCTTTATATTATGTGCTGTTCCATTAGAAACAAGCTCCTTCATAACGAAAGGCTTGAAAAGCTCAATAGCCATCTCCTTTGGAAGACCACACTGATAAATCTTAAGCTCAGGTCCAACAACGATAACCGAACGTCCTGAATAGTCAACTCGCTTACCGAGAAGGTTCTGACGGAAACGTCCCTGCTTACCCTTTAACATATCTGATAGTGACTTGAGTGCTCTGTTTCCAGGTCCTGTTACAGGACGTCCTCTTCTACCATTATCAATAAGGGAGTCAACAGCCTCCTGAAGCATTCTCTTCTCATTTCTTACAATGATATCAGGTGCTCCAAGCTCCATAAGTCTTGCAAGTCTGTTGTTACGGTTAATAATTCTTCTATACAAATCATTGAGGTCGGAGGTAGCAAATCTACCACCATCAAGCTGTACCATAGGACGAAGATCCGGCGGAATAACCGGAACAACATCCATAATCATCCATGAAGGTTTATTGCCTGATTCACGGAATGCCTCCACAACCTCAAGTCTCTTGACGATTCTGGCTCTCTTCTGTCCGGCTGCATCGACAAGCTCAGCCTTCAGTTCCTCAGAATCCTTCTCAAGATCTATTGCCTCAAGCAGTTCCTTGACTGCCTCCGCGCCCATACCGACACGGAAGGAGTCACTTCCAAACTGCTCACATGCATCATTATATTCCTTTTCGGAAAGAACCTGCTTATATGATAAGGTGGTTGTTCCCGGGTCAAGTACTATATAAGATACGAAATAGAGAACCTTCTCAAGGATTCTCGGTGATAAATCAAGGATTAATCCCATACGGCTAGGGATACCCTTAAAGTACCAGATATGTGACACAGGAGCTGCAAGCTGAATGTGTCCCATACGCTCTCTACGAACGCTTGCCTTTGTAACCTCAACACCACAACGGTCACAGACAATACCCTTGTATCTTATCTTCTTATATTTTCCACAATGACATTCCCAATCTTTCATTGGTCCAAAGATTCTCTCGCAGAATAAGCCATCGCGCTCAGGCTTAAGAGTTCTGTAGTTGATAGTCTCAGGCTTGGTTACCTCACCATGTGACCACTCAAGAATCTTCTCTGTAGACGCAAGTCCAATCTTGATTGAATCAAATGTTAACGGCTGATATGATTCATTATTCACTGTCTCTGGCATTTTAGGAACTCCCTTCTATTATTCTTCATCATCGGAGAAATCATCATCACTGCCAAAGTCTGAATCGTCAAAATCATCGTCATCATTTTCTTCAACATTTGACATCTCTCCATCAACAAATTCCTGCTTCTGGTAGCCATGCTCGCCAAACTCGCCATCATCATACTTGAAATCCTTAAGTTCGTCATAGTTTGGTGTCTCATCGCCACCGATTATGCTCTCCTGAATGTTAACTTCCTCTCCGTTTTCGTCAAGAACCTTAACATCAAGTGCAAGTGATCTGAGCTCCTGTAATAATACCTTGAAGGATTCAGGAATACCCGGTTCAGGAATATTATCGCCTTTGATAATTGCTTCGTATGTCTTAACACGTCCTACAACATCATCAGACTTAACTGTAAGTATCTCCTGAAGAGTATATGATGCGCCATAAGCCTCGAGAGCCCAAACCTCCATCTCTCCGAAACGCTGTCCACCGAACTGTGCCTTACCACCAAGCGGCTGCTGTGTAACGAGTGAGTATGGACCGGTTGAACGTGCATGAATCTTATCGTCAACCAGATGGTGAAGCTTCAGGTAGTGCATGTGTCCGATTGTTACAGGGCTGTCAAAATACTCTCCTGTTCTACCATCTCTGAGTCTTACCTTACCATCTCTCGAAATAGGAACTCCCTTCCACTCTTTTCTGTGGTCAAGATGTTCACCAAGGTACTGCATAACGCCCTCGTTTACATCATCCTTATGCTTCTCCTTGAAATCTTCCCACTCCATATTTACATAATCGTTGGCAAGATCAAGTGTGTCCATGATTGCACGCTCGTCTGCACCCTCAAAAATAGGTGTCGACACATTAAATCCAAGAGCCTTGGCAGCAAGACTTAAGTGAATCTCAAGCACCTGTCCGATATTCATTCGTGAAGGCACGCCGAGTGGGTTCAGCACGATATCAAGCGGTCTGCCGTTTGGAAGGAATGGCATATCCTCTACAGGAAGAATTCTTGAAACGACACCCTTGTTACCATGACGGCCGGCCATCTTATCACCGACAGAAATCTTTCTCTTCTGTGCGATATAGATACGGACTGACTGATTTACACCAGGTGAAAGCTCATCGCCATTCTCTCTTGTAAATACCTTAGCATCAATAATAATACCATATTCTCCGTGAGGAACCTTGAGTGAGGTGTCTCTAACCTCCCTTGCCTTCTCACCGAAAATAGCACGAAGAAGTCTTTCCTCAGCTGTAAGCTCAGTCTCACCCTTAGGAGTAACCTTACCTACAAGAATATCTCCGGCACGAACCTCGGCACCGATACGGATGATACCTCTGTCATCAAGATCCTTGAGTGCATCATCGCCGACACCCGGAACATCTCTTGTGATCTCCTCAGGTCCGAGCTTGGTATCTCTTGCCTCTGCCTCGTACTCCTCTATATGAATAGATGTATATACATCATCCATTACAAGACGCTCGCTAAGTAAAACGGCATCCTCGTAATTGTAACCTTCCCATGTCATGAAACCGATGAGAGGGTTCTTACCAAGAGCGATTTCACCATTGGAGGTTGAAGGACCATCAGCGATAACCTGACCCTTCTCAACAACATCGCCCTTTGTAACTATTGGCTTCTGATTGTAGCAGTTGCTCTGGTTGCTTCGTGCAAACTTAGTAAGACGATACTTGTCTATAGTTCCGTTCGCAAGCTTAATGTTGATTTCCCTTGATGTGGCAAGGTCAACAATACCTGCATTTTTAGCAACAACACACATGCCTGAGTCTACAGCAGCCTTGTGCTCCATTCCTGTGCCGACAACCGGTGCCTCTGTTGTAAGAAGCGGAACCGCCTGACGCTGCATGTTGGATCCCATGAGGGCACGGTTAGCATCATCGTTCTCAAGGAAAGGAATCATGGATGTAGCAACTGAGAATACCATCTTAGGTGACACGTCCATAAGGTCAATCTTGCTCTTTGCAAACTCAGAGGTCTCTTCTCTGAAACGGCCTGATACAGAATTCTTGACGAAATGTCCCTCTTCATCAAGCTCGGCATTAGCCTGTGCAACATAGTAGTTATCTTCCTCATCTGCTGTGAGATAACGAACCTCATCTGTTACGACAGGATTCTTAGGATCTGTCTTGTCAACAACTCTGTACGGAGCCTCAACAAAACCATACTCATTGATTCTCGCATAAGCTGCAAGAGAGTTGATAAGTCCGATATTAGGACCCTCAGGGGTCTCAATAGGACACATTCTGCCATAATGAGTATAGTGAACATCTCGAACCTCGAATCCGGCACGGTCTCTTGAAAGACCACCAGGTCCTAACGCTGAGAGTCTTCTCTTATGGGTAATCTCAGAGAGTGGGTTATTCTGATCCATGAACTGTGAAAGCTGGGAGCTTCCGAAGAACTCCTTAACTGCCGCAGTAACAGGCTTAATATTTATAAGTGTCTGTGCAGTAACGCCATCAAGATCCTGTGTTGTCATTCTCTCTCTTACAACACGCTCCATTCTTGAAAGACCGATTCTGTACTGATTCTGTAAAAGCTCACCAACCGCACGAATACGTCTGTTGCCAAGGTGATCGATGTCATCCTTGTTTCCGACATGGTACTCAAGGTGCATATTATAGTTGATGGATGCCATAATATCTTCTATAGTAATATGCTTAGGAATGAGATCGCCGATATTCTTGCGGATTGCAGCCTTGATATCATCAAGATTGCTGTTCTCAGCAAGTATCTGTGAGAGAACAGGATAAAATACGCTCTCGTTAACTCCAAGCTCCTTAGCCTCTTCCTCCGTTATATCAACATGCTTGGTAATATCCACCATCATGTTGGAGAGAACCTTAACTCTTCTCTCACCGCACTGAAGCCATACAAAAGGTACAGCAGCATTCTGAATATCAAGAGCCTGTTCCTTAGTAAGAACAGTTCCTGCCTCTGCAAGCACCTCCCCTGTTGTTGTATCAACAACATCATCGGCAAGTGTCTGACCCGCAATACGATTGCGGAGATTAAGCTTCTTATTAAACTTGTAACGTCCTACCTTGGCAAGATCATATCTTCTTGGATCGAAGAACATGGCATTGATGAGACTCTCTGCACTGTCTACAGAAAGAGGCTCACCCGGTCTTATCTTCTTGTATAACTCAAGAAGACCTGACTGGTAGTCATCACTGGTGTCCTTTGCAAGGCTCGCCATAATCTTAGGCTCCTCGCCGAAAAGGTCAATAATCTGGGCATTGGTTCCATAACCAAGTGCACGGATAAGCACTGTAACAGGAACCTTTCTAGTTCTATCTACACGCACGGAGAAAACGTCGTTAGCGTCCGTTTCATACTCTAACCACGCACCTCTATTAGGAATAACTGTACATGAGAATAACTCTTTACCAACCTTATCATGTCCAATCTCATAATAGATACCAGGAGAACGCACTAACTGGCTAACGATAACTCGTTCAGCACCATTGATGACGAAGGTGCCTGTAGCTGTCATAATAGGCAGGTCACCCATGAAAATCTCATGCTCCTTGATTTCCTCTGTCTCCTTATTGTAAAGTCTTACCTTTACCTTAAGTGGCGCAGCATAAGTAGCATCTCTCTCCTTACACTCTTCTATTGAATACTTCACATCTTCCTCACACAATGCGAAGTCTACGAATTCCAGGCTCAAATGACCACTGTAATCCGCAATAGGAGAGATATCCGCGAAAGCTTCCTTAAGACCTTCCTTAAGAAACCACTTATATGAATCTTTCTGGATTTCAATAAGGTCTGGCATCTCAAGAACCTCATTCCGTCTTGAATAGCTCATACGAATACTTTTGCCATAATGCATCGGACGTAATCTGTTTTTTTCCATTGACGTTTCACCCCTTGCGTTGATTTAATATGGTTTTCCATAAATTTGCATTAATAGGGACTTTCACCCATAATGTAGCATTTTCCAGTGTAGCACCACTCTTTCAAGATGTCAAGCCCCTATTTGAATATTCTTTTGTAATTTTTTATATATTTTCTACAAATCAATATATTTAAGAGTATAAGAACAATTCTCAGGTTCTAAACTGTGTGCTGAAAAAGCAAAAAAGGCTATGCGTCACCGCATAGCCTTTCAAATCCGATTGGGTAAAATTACTTAATAGTAACCTTTGCACCAGCCTCTTCAAGCTGCTTCTTAATAGCCTCAGCCTCTTCCTTGCTAACGCCCTCCTTAACTACCTTAGGAGCAGATGTAACAAGATCCTTAGCTTCCTTAAGACCTAAGCCTGTGATCTCACGAACAACCTTAATAACTGGAACGCCAGCGCCCTCTGTAAGCTCTACATCGAACTCTGTCTTCTCCTCAGCTGCTGCTGCGCCAGCACCTGCTGCTGCAACTACAACTCCTGCTGCTGCAGATACGCCGAACTCTTCCTCACATGCCTTAACGAGATCGTTAAGCTCTAATACTGTTAAACCCTTGATTACTTCAATAATTTCCTGAGTTGTCATTTTATTTTCCTCCATTAAATATTTTGAATATTTTAATATTGTTTCACATGAGCATTCATGCTTCATGCAGCCATCTACCTTATATACAGTAAACAGCCGGATTATTATTCATACCTAACTCTGAATGAATTAAGCCTCTGCGTTCTTCTCAGCAATCTGCTTAAGAACACGAGCAAAGTTGGTAACAGGGGACTGAATGCTTCCAAGGAACTTGGAAAGTAATTCGTCTCTTGATGGGATAGTAGCAATAACCTTAATACCATTCTCATCATAGTATGTGCCATCAACGACACCGCCCTTTAACTGAAGCTTGTCTGCTGTCTGCGCGAACTGGAATAAAACTCTTGCAGGAGCTGTAGCATCAGTCTTAGAGATAGCGATAGCTGTAGGTCCCTCAAGGCTCTTAGAAAGCTCCTCAAAAGGAGTATCCTTAACTGCTATGTTGATAAGAGTGTTCTTATATACCTTATAAGTAACACCAGCTTCTCTTAACTGCTTACGGAGCTGTGTATCCTGCTCAACTGTAAGTCCACGATAGTCAACAACAACTGCTGCTGCTGCGCCATCAAGAGCTGCGCTGATCTCATCAACGATTGGCTTCTTAATCTCTACTTTTGCCATGATTTCTTCCTCCTATTATATTTTTCTTTGCCATATATAATATAAGAAAAAAGCCCCCCGTAGCCGGAGAGCACACATAAGTCTGATACTTATATTATCCCTCGGCAGGTGTACTTAGCCTTATATCCGTCCGGATACCTGCTGTCTACGGCAAAATCCCTCATTCGTTATATATGCTATAAGAAAGAGAGCCGGTTTCCATTCGTAAAAACAGAAATCTGTATATTACATTCCGTCCGGAAGTCCCGAACGGAATGCATTATATCATTAATATATATCCGGTGTCAACCGTTTTTTCATAAAACAGAAATACTTACCGAACCAAAAAAGAATTAACCAACGTACTTAGATGTGTTAACCTTTACACCAGGACCCATTGTGGAAGCAAGTGTAATGTTCTTTAAGTATGTTCCCTTTAATGATGAAGGCTTAGCCTTAACGATTGCATCCATGATAGCCTGGAAGTTGTCTGCTAACTGCTCTTCTGTGAAAGAAACCTTTCCAACTGGAACATGTACAATGTTAGTCTTGTCAAGTCTGTACTCAATCTTACCAGCCTTGATCTCGTTGATAGCCTTTGTTACATCCATAGTAACTGTACCAGCCTTAGGGTTTGGCATTAAGCCCTTAGGTCCAAGTACACGAC
>ERZ840517.619-NODE-619-length-46026-cov-6.367601_pt1 | contig 46026 bp, 45 predicted proteins | sample MGYA00519876_ERZ840517 | MGnify/ENA primary metagenome ERZ840517 (study PRJEB31850, sample SAMEA3708882) | human gut metagenome | biome: human gut; feature: human-associated habitat; material: faeces | place: China | collected 2014 ... | reverse complement strand
CAAAAGAATTTATTTGAGAGGCATTTGATGAGAATGGTTCGTGACTGCTCGTAACTGGATGTGGTGACCTCGTTTCATAGGTTCCGTCCGGGTTGGCAAGAATGCCGATAAAGTCCGCCGTAGCGACGCCATTTTGATTTTTATAGGCATACAGTCGTGCCCACGTTTTCTTTGTCTGCTCGACGCCAACAATCATGCCACCAAGAGCACCCACAGCTACACCGCTCTGGTCTTTGGCGTAAACCAGATAGCGAGCGTTGATTGCCTTCGAAAGATCATCCCCCTTTACATAATCTTCGACTTCAAACCCGAAATTTGGGATTGACGAAGAGCTCGCGCCTGGGTACTTGATCATTGCTGAAGCCTTGAGCCATAGCGCGGAAGCTTTTAGGACACTTTCGCTCTCTACCAATGCGATTTTTTGCCAGGCGCTCCATGCTCCGCTGGAATCCATGTAGCGAATGGCCGGGCAATTAGTTAATCCGTATGAGTTCGGAAAAGCAACTTGCGTAATGTATTTTGGGATTTCGCCTTTTACCGTTAGAACGAGCAACTTGTTCACGCCACCCGGACCGTTTTGTTGCCCAGTTGAATTGCAGTGGTAGAACCCAGGGTCAGTCAAATTGTTGTAGTTTGGATTGGAAACGACCTTTAATCCATCGTCTGTAAGCGTCGTCAAAGCATTAATTTGCGCCTGTGTCCAATCTTGAGTCGCTACCGTACTCCAGTCTCCCCATGTGCTTAAGTTCTTTGTGCGGAAATAAAGCTGGTTCGAGTGCGGCAGTAGCTGAAAGGCAATCGTCCCGGCAGAAAATCTACGGTGCATGTGGAAGAGCATGGCCGTCATGCCGCTTCCAGTCGGTGTGTTCGTCTTTGTCCCCGAAAGCGTGTAAAAGCCCGTCCTCGAAACGTCGTTCAAGTCATCTTCTGCAAGCGACGGCGCAGTATCAATACCAGCGCCCAATCCGTAACTCTGAATTAAATCCCATGCCCAGGCGGCATTGATGATTGAAGTGTCATCCACGTTGGCCGTTGGCGTTTTTACGGTTCCTCCCCCATTGAGCTGGGCAGAACCCGTGACTTTCAGGCCCGAACTGAAAGTCACCGGGTCTATCTCGACTCAGGCCTCAGTTGATGCCAGCGCAAGCCGAGCATTTCAGGTCATATACAACGATTTGGAGGCAGGTGTTTCACCATCTAGTGGGATTCAGAAATGGCCTCTGAATATCTACGATAAGAACGGGAAGACGCTTGCCACCATTAAGTACATTAAGGAGCAGAGCGGTCGAACTCAGTTCATGCTGGCCGATCTGCGTGGCGAGGAATCTTCGCACTTTGCCTCCTTAATCATGGGGCACAATGCCGACGGAACTGGGTACATGGCAACCTATGTTCCCGCAAGTTTTGGCAGTGACGTGGATGTATCTGGAGATTTGTCAGTCATTGGTGATGTTGACTGTGAGGTGCTGAAGGGCAAGATGCTTTACGTGCGTGGCGCGGGAGGCGCGCATATTGTTCGGCAGATCACGGATTACACGAAAGGGCAAGCACCATCAAATTCGATGTATATCGGTCACTTCCTGTATGGATCGGGAGTGACTAATCAAACTAGCAACCGTGTTGCAGGTAACGAAATCGCCATCAACAGTTCAGGGAACGTAACCTACACATTCTCCTGCTATGAACCTGTGGCAGGCTCTACGAAGACGACAACTCTTCGTTTGGGTTATGGCGATGAATCCTGGATCAATCTCGACGCGGATAATGTCAATCTAGCGTCCACCGTTAATGTCAATGGTGCTCTGAACGTCAATAACAATGACGTAAACGTTAAAGGTTGGATCAGACTGACGGGGAATATTGAATCCAGCGGCACTCAGCCTTTCAAACTCACAGCTAGTTCACTGGATGTTAAAGCTTCTCCAGCGTCAAACATCCAGCTCTGGCCTCTAGGGGTCTATGACAAAAATGGACTTGCGGCTGCCTATATCAAGTACAACAAATACACAGATGGCCGTCAGAACATCCAACTCCTAAGCAGATACGTCCGCGAGGATGACACCTACGATTTGACTGGCCTTACGGTGGGGCATCATGCTGATGGCACGTTCTATACGGATGTCCCTCACCCAGTTACGAGCAGTCATTTTTTGAGGTCGAAATTGCTTCCAAACTCAGTCTCTAGCGAGGTGCGAAGCCCCTGCGCTTGGCACAAGGGCTGCAGCTCTTCATGTGCGATAAAAAGCCCGTGGCTTATGGAAAATCGAGATTCAAGCCGGCACTGTCGGCACAACCTGAAAAATAGTCACTCCATGCGGCCATGAGATCGCGCCGAACGTCCAGGTAGTCGCTTCTTTGATATGCCCGAGAGACGCTTGTGCCAACGGTGTGAGACAGACACATTTCGGCAGCTTCAAAGGGAGCTTGTCGGTCGGCTAGGAAGCTGCGGGCCATTGAGCGCAAGCCATGTGCGACAAGCTTGCCGGAAAGCTCGGTGGTGTGGAGGTATTTGGCCAGACATTGCGAGCTGACGTGTGTGCCGGATGTGCGGCCTGGGAAGATGTAATCGGATCGAGGATGCCGCGAGTGGCGTTTAGCGGCGTCCAGCAGTTGCAGCATGAAGGGTGTGAGTGGCACCCGGAAGGCCTTGCGCTTCTTCATCTCTTCAGCCGGAATCGTGAGGATGTCATCCTCAATCCACGACCACTTGAGCTTTGCGTTTTCAGAAGGCCGAAGCATTGAGCAGGCTGAGAAACAAAACAGGATCTGCGTGCGAACCGGTGCCTCAAGGAAACAGCGGCAGACCTCGATCATGCGCGACCAATGTACCGACGGCATCGGCTCGACGTCGGGCGGTGCAAAGACCATGCTCACCCGTTCTAAAGGGTTGTGTGTGATGTAGCCGGCACACACTGCCAGATTCATGATCTCGCGCATGCGCATGAGGATGCGCTTCAGAGTGGCCTGATTGCCGGCTCTTTCGATCGGTAAGACGTGACTGATGATTAGAGGTGCGGTGATCTCGTCGATTTGCTTGCGGCCGAGTGCCCGGATGACGTGATTTTCGAGGCGTCGTCGCTCTTCTTTGTACGAAACGATTCGCCCTTTTTTCAGGCCGCACCACAGCCGGAAGGCGTCGTTGAGCACGTACCCGGATGGCGGTTTTAGGCCTGCATCTTTGCGCCGACGGCGGACGATCATCCGGGCTTGCTTAAGGCTCATCTCAGGCCAGTGGCCGATGGTCTCGTCTGTGATTCGTCCGGAATGGTGGGACCTGAAAACCCAGGACTTGGATCCGGATGGCTGAACGCGCAGGGTCAAGCCATTGCCGTCGGCGATTGAGTAGCGAGATTCGCGTGGTTTTAGAGATTGAATTTGCTTTGTCGTAAGTGTCATTTCAAGGCTCCTTGACGTGTGTCGGGAGCCTTAATTTTTGTGGGAGTGTCTGAAGATGGCTTTTTTCAAGTGGTTTCTTTTTCTACTAATCGGGGTTCCGTTCGAGCTTTTTGCGAAGGTGATTTCTCCGATCCTTGCTTGCTTTGTGCAAGAGGACGGCTACTTGCCGCAGTGGCTCTACTGGTTCCAGACGCCAGACAACTCGTGCGATGGTGACCGCAAGCACAAGCTTCGGTGGCCGCGCGATGGAGTCTTCTGGACATGGATGCGCCGTTGTGCGTGGCTCTTCCGGAATTCGGCCTATGGCTTCAATTACTTCATTTTGGGTCTGCACTACCAGTCTGGTGATTTGTGGTGGTTTGAAGGCGATCCGAAAGTAGGTGATTTGAGTGGCGTAAGTGGGCTTTGCAAGTGGTACCTCGAGCGAGACGGCAGACTAATCGGCTGGCAGGTCTATTACGTCAAGCATTACCGGATTTTCGGCCACTGGAAGTGCGTGCGCTTCGGGGCTGGCTGGAAGATCTGGGGAAGTAGTCAGGAAGAAATTGCATCCGATCCCTACTGTCCTCATTGGCTCTATTTCCACCCCATGAAGGGGTCTGGTTTGGAAGAGGATAAGTGATGTGCGAGGAGGACAGCGTGTTGAAAAGAATCTTGACCCCGATCTTTTCGGGGTCTGCCAGTGGCACAGTAAAGGCAGCACCGGCAATTGGTGTGTCAGCTCTGAGCATCGCAGGCGTGCCGCTCGAATCGTGGGTCACGATCCTGACTTTGGTCTACATCTTGATCATGATCGTCGGAGCGCTTCCTAAGATCGTCGAGACGTGCCGCTTTTTCTACCGACTTTGGAAACCACGAAAGATTGAAGAGCTTGTCTGCCAGGTGTCAGATGATGCTGTGGCCAAGAAGATCGAGAAGGTTAAAGGAGGTCGAGATGCTTAAAAGGATGGTCGTCGGCGGTTTGTCTTTGACGGCCGCCGGCTTGATCAGCATCGCGACTTGGGAGGGCTTCAAAGATGAGGCCTACATCCCCGTGCCGGGTGACGTGCCGACAATTGGATTCGGTTCTACTGAAGGCGTTCAAATGGGTGACACGATCAGCGTTCCGGATGCGCTCAACCGTTTAGAAAAAGACGTGCGAGTAGCCGAGGACGCTGTGCGGTCTTGCGTAATGGTGCCGCTCATGCCTTACGAGTTCGATGCTTATGTGAGTTTGGCCTACAACATTGGTAAGTCAAACTTTTGTGGCTCAACCCTAGTCCAGAAGCTGAACGCTGGGGACTACAGAGGCGCGTGCGAGGAGATCAAGCGATGGCACTTTGCCGGTGGAAAGAGCCTCAAGGGGCTCGTCGACAGACGTGCAGCTGAGTATCGACGGTGCATCGGTGAGGTGCAGTGATGAGTACTTGGATCAAGATCGGGGCGGTTGCCATCGCGGCAGCCGCTATTTTTTTTGGTGGCTACCGCTTCGCGGCGGCCCTGTATCAGTCTGATATTGACGAACTGAAAGCGTCGCACGCGATGGCCTTGGCGGAGAAGGAAAAGGAGAATCGTGCAAATGAGCGCAAGCAAAATGAAGCACTGTCTGCAGCATGGGAAGAAGTTGAGCGGCAAAAAGCAGAACTGGCTGAAAGCCGCGCCGATAGCGGCTCTTTGCGCATTGAGCTTGAGCGGGTGCGCGTCGAGTCCAACCGTTATCGCAAGCGATTGTCCGCAGCCGGTGCAAGTTCCTGCAAGCATTTTGCAGAGCGACTCGACCGCTGTGTCGGACTACTCGAAGAGGGTACGGGATTGGCTGCTGAAGGTGCAGAAATTTCTCAGCGAGTCGCAGGAAAGCACGACGCCTTAGTCCGGATGCACCAATAAAAAAGGGGCGGCTTTGCGCCGTCCCAGATCTTTTTTATGGCTGCTCTTCCTTGAGGTAATCCTCGATTTCCTCGCGGCAAGCCTCCCAGTGCTGGCGACCCCAGTCTTTAACGTCTGCGCCGGATACTTCTATTTCACAATTGCCACAGTACCAAGGACAGCACCAGGGGCAACCGGTGTCAAGATCGCCCGTATAGCCTCCTGCGGATTTCCAACCCTGCAAGAAAAGGGCTCGCTGTTCCTCTGTGAACTTTGTTGTGTCGATCTTGCACGTCATTTTGCCAGCCTCAAATTGCTTGATCTGACTCTGAATCCATTTCGCGCCGCCCAAAAGCTTGAACATGTCACGCTCAGCTTCTGTCAGAAATGCCGAGACGCGGACGGTTTTTTCTTCTCGCGGTTTACGGCCCGCACCTGGACGTGCACCACCCCAATTACATTGATTCGTTCTCATTTTCGACCTCAATCAAATCGCGGAAGAAGGCTTCTTTGCCGGCCTTGCTGTGCAGGTCGTAGCGATCCTGCGGCATGTCGATTGTCTTGCCCGTAAAGCGGAATGTGACCTTGGATCCCGTGGAGTTCGTGCTGTAAACCGCCGTGCCGTCAAAGCTGATCGACCAATCTGCGTAAAGCGTGAATTTTGCGGGTGTCATTTCGGCATCCTCGAGGCCGCGATAGTAGGTATGAGCAGTTTCGATGACGGCCTGATCTTCGTCCGTGAATCCGAGAGCCGCGAGGGCTTCGCCGTCCTCGAGGGCGTCAGCGGCGCGGCGGGCGAATTCCTTAAGCGTGCAGGCGTCGGAGAGCTGTTCCTTCATGAGGTCTTGGATCTGATACAGGTTCGTCATTTTCTTGTTCCTTTTGATGTAAGAGCGTTTTGCTTTTTTGTTAGTTGAATTCTATATCACTTTTTTCAAGATGAAAAGAGTGCCAGTAAATCAAGATTGATCTAGATCAAATGAAAGTCACAGACGAAATTGGACAGAACATTCTGCGCGAGTGCGCGCGAGGCGTGAGCGTTGAAGACATCTGCCGCCGCCACGGTGTGAGCCGAGAGGCCTTTTACCGATGGCGGCGGTTTTACTTTGATCGCGTCAAGACTAAGGAGTCGATGAGCCTCGAAGCGCTTCATACAACGCAAAAGGCGAAGTAGAATAACTGCGTCTGGAGCTGCTTTTTGTTTCTAAATGTTGCTTGACAAAGCAAAGACTGTCAGAAATAATGCGGCGTTCTCGGAATTACGGAGGTAAATTTCGAGTATGGAAAAAAGGATGGAAATTTTTAAACATCCCTTCCAAACCCGCGCTGAGTAAGGATGTCCAAATCCTCTCACCGCACCACTTACTCCCTTAAACGGGAAAACAAAATGCCTCAACAGCCGAGTTGTCGTGCTTTGAGGCTTTTTTGTTGGTTTCTTTCCTTAGGAAATTGATTTTTAAGGGAAAACCGAATAACATTACGCGCTTTCACATCCTTGCCACACCGATACGACGCTCGGGTGGCTTATTTCCGTAAGGAGGAATCAATGCGTCATTACGAACTGTGCGTCATCGTGCACCCGGATCAGTCCGAACAGGTTCCCGCGATGATCGAACGTTACAAGAATCTCGTCCTCGAACAGGGTGGCCAGGTCCACCGTGTTGAAGACTGGGGCCGTCGTCAACTCGCCTACCCGATTCAGAAGCTCGTCAAGGCTCACTATGTTCTGATGAACATCGAATGCACGGACGCTACGCTTGCTGAAATCGAAAACGGATTCCGTTTCAACGACGCCATCCTGCGTCACCTCGTTGTCAAGACCAAGAAGGCCGAAACCGCTCCTTCCGTCATGATGAAGAGCGTTGAAAAGGAAGAAGCCAAGAAGGTTGCAGCCGAACCCGCCGTTGAACAGGCTCCGGCTGAAGTTGAAACCGCCGAACAGGCTTAATCCAAACAGATTTTTAGATCGTCGCGAGAGTGGATTCTGACAACAGCATCGTCATTAGCGCGGTTCTGGTTGAAAAAAAAGAACTGTGTTACACGCCGGCAGGAATTGCGGTTTTTGAAGCCAAGTGTCATTACGCTGGGCAGCAGTTTGAAGCCGGAGCGATGCGAAAAGTAGAGTTTGATTTCACGGCCATGTCGTTTGCCGATACGGCAACGAGACTCGATAAAGTCGAACTTGGCAAGACGCTGGAGATGAAAGGATTTATCGCGCAGCGTTCACTCAGAAGCTCAAAGCTGACGGTCCATATCACGGAATTCAAAATTAGGAGTTGAAAAATGGCTTTTGGTGCAAAAGGTAAGGGCAAGCCCCGCCGTGCCAACCAACAGAATGCGCTCTTCAAGCGCAAGAAGTTCTGCCGTTTCACGGTTGAACATGTCGAACAGATCGACTACAAGGATATCGATACCCTGCGCGACTTCATTCAGGAAAACGGCAAGATCATGCCGGCTCGCCTGACCGGTACGAAGGCGCACTACCAGCGTCAGCTCGATACGGCGATCAAGCGCGCTCGCTTCCTCGCTTTGCTGCCCTACACCGATAACCAGGGGACCCGTTAATCATGCAAGTCATTCTTCTCGAAAAGATCAATCACCTCGGTGATCTCGGTGCCATCGTTAAGGTTAAGGATGGCTATGCCCGTAACTTCCTGATCCCCCAGGGCCACGCCAAGCGTGCGACCAAGGCTGCGATCGAAGAATTCGAAGCTCGCCGTGCCGAACTCGAACGCCTGCAGGCTGAACGTATCGCTCAGGCTCAGGAAACGGCTGAAAAGCTCAACGGCCAGGTGATCGAAATCACGAGCAAGGCCGGCGTTGACGGCCGTCTGTTCGGTTCTGTGACCAACGCCGACATCGCTGAAGCTGTTGACAAGCTCGGCTTCCAGATCAAGAAGAGCCAGGTTCGTACGCCGCTCGGCGCCATCAAGAGCGTGGGCGACTTCACGATCACGATCGGCCTTCTCACCGACATCACCGCCGACATCGTCGTGCGCGTGGTTGCCGAAGCCGCCTAATTTTTCGGTAGGTGCCTCCACACAGGAGGCATCGACTTGAAAAGTCGGGACGAAACCGGATCTTTCCGCAGGGAGAGGTTCGGTTTTTTTATGCTCAAAGTCAACGTGTGAGCTTCGTTTTGACGGTGTAACCGCACGTTGCCGACTCTGTTCGCTGGTGCTGTCATCCGTTAAGATAGGGCACTTCACAAAATTGAATATTGTAGGTTTGGTATGGCCGGATTTGATGACGAGATTCCCGCTGGAGCAATGGATGAATTGATCTCCGCAGACACGGAAGATATGTTGCCTGATGTGCCTCTGTCGGCGCAGACACCAGTGATGTCGAATGGTTCCCATGATCCGGAAGTGGCCTCCGTGCGCTTGCCGCCGCAGTCGGTAGAAAGCGAGCAAAGTGTCTTGGGCGGTCTGATGCTTGACAACAACGCGTTCGATCAGGTGGCCGACGTTCTTACGCCTGACGATTTCTATCGTCGCGAACACCGTGTGATCTATGAAAAGATCCAGCAGATGTGTTCCGAAGGGCGCCCCGCGGACATCGTTACGGTCTACGGAGAGCTCGAAGCCGAAGACAAAGCGCGCGAAATCGGCGGGTTGGCCTATCTCAACAGTCTGGTGAACAGTACGCCGGCGGCTGCCAATATTCGTCGCTATGCCGAAATCGTGCGCGACCGCTCGATTCTGCGTCAGCTCATCACCGCAGGCGAAGAGATTGCCACGAGCGCACTTTCACCCGAAGCAGCCGATGTACCCACGCTGTTGGATCAGGCGCAGGCCAAGGTCTTTGCCATTGATGAAAAATCCAATAAGGGCAAGCGTGGTTTTCGAGTGCTTGAGGAACTTGCCGGTGAAGTCACGCAAGAAGTGCAGCAGCTCTATCAGATGCGCAATACCGACGATGTCACTGGATTGCCCACGAGCTTCAAGATTCTCGACCGTATGACATCTGGTCTGCAAAAGGGCGATTTGATCATCGTTGCCGGTCGTCCTTCGATGGGTAAGACTTCGTTTGCCATGAACATTGCCGAATATGCCGGACTGACGCTTAAGATGCCGGTTGCCATCTTCTCGATGGAAATGAGTTCGGTGCAGCTCTGCAAGCGTCTGATTAGTTCCGTGGGCAGAATTGACGCGCAGAAAATGCGCCGCGGCCGATTCGATGATGCCGATTGGCAGCGCTACACGGAAACCGTAAGCTTAATGAGCCAGGCGCCGTTTTACATTGACGACACAGGCAACCTTTCGGTCAACGAATTGCGCAGTCGTGCTCGTCGTTTGGCGCGAAAAACGGGTGGTTTGTCTCTTATCGTTGTGGACTATTTGCAGCTGATGCGCGGTTCAAGCAAGAGCTCGATGGAAAACCGCGCTACGGAAATTTCTGAAATTTCCCGTGGTCTCAAAGGTCTGGCGCGTGAAATGGAAGTACCGATTATTGCGCTCTCGCAGTTAAACCGCGGCGTGGATGCACGAGCCGACAAACGTCCGATGATGAGCGACCTGCGCGAATCGGGTGCTATCGAACAGGACGCCGATATCATCATGTTCATATACCGCGACTGGGTTTACAACAAGGAGTCCGGGGATCCGAATCTGGCTGAAATCATCATCGGCAAGCAACGTAACGGTCCTACCGGCGTGATCAATATGCGTTTTGACGGTCAGTACACACGCTTTGACAACCTGGCCGAAGAGGGCGACGTACCGCCCGAGTACCAGTAACGTTTTTTTATGGAGCGGCGAAACCGATCCCGGGTTGTTCGGGAAGCGGGTGCCGAAGAATTCAGATGATCGACACATTGCTTTCAGTGGACTGGACCGGAATCGTTTTATGGATCTGCGTGGTGGCGCTGATTCTCTGCGGCGTGGCCGGAACCGTGGTGCCGGCTTTGCCCGGTATTCCTATGATTTTTCTAGGCGCGTTGCTGGCTGCCTGGATCGGAGACTTTCAACACATTACCTGGGTGCCGTTGGTGGTGCTCGGAGTACTCACCATCATTGGGCTGGCTGTCGATTGGGTAGCTCAGACCATGGGAGCGCAACGGGCGGGTGCTTCGAAATGGGGCATTATGGGTTCTCTGGTCGGTACCGTCGCCGGGCTTTTCATGGGCATTGTCGGCATTCTTTTTATGCCGCTGGTAGGAGCCTTCATCGGGGAATACATTGCGCAGCGCGATTTACGCATCGCCGGCAATGTCGGCTGGGCGACCTGGGTCGGTATGATGGTGGGAACTGTCGTCAAGCTCGGTCTGTCTTTTGTCATGATCGGTATCATGTGTTTTGCGCTTTGGTTCTGAGTCGAACCCTAAAATGAAAAAACGGGAGGTCGAACGAGTCGACTTCCCGTTTTTCATGGCGCTGCCGTTTAGAGAACTTCGCTGGCGTAGTCAGCCAAACGGCTACGTTCGCCGCGCTGCAGCGTGATGTGGCCTGCGTGGGACCATCCGCGGAACTTCTCAACGACGTAGGTGAGCCCTGAGGAACCCTCGGTTAGGTAGGGCGTATCGATCTGCGCGATATTGCCCATGCAGACGATCTTGGTGCCAGGACCCGCGCGGGTGATGAGCGTTTTCATCTGCTTGGGCGAGAGGTTCTGTGCCTCGTCAATAATGACGAATTTGTTTAGGAATGTTCTGCCACGCATAAAACTCATGGACTTGATGCGGATGCGGCTGCGGATGATGTCGGCCGCGGCGCTTCGTCCCCAGCTGCCTGCACCGCGGTCAGCCTTGTTGAGCACTTCCAGATTGTCTTCCAGAGCGCCCATCCAGGGGGTCATCTTTTCTTCTTCAGTGCCGGGTAAAAAGCCGATTTCCTCACCGACGCTCACTGTGGCACGGGTAAAGATGATTTCGGAAAAGCGGCGCTCTTCCAGAGTTTGTGCAAGTGCTGCCGCCAATGTTATGAGCGTTTTGCCGGTACCGGCTTGTCCGAGCAGCGTTACAAAATCGATGTCCGGATTCATGAGAAGATTCAGCGCCAGAGACTGTTCCAAATTGCGGGCGTGCACACCCCAGACGGCGTTGCGCGGCTGCATGAAGTCCTTGATCGTACAAAGCGTGGCGACACCTTCGGCAACGCTTTTGACCTGGCCCACAAAAGAGCCGTCTGTCGCCGCGACGAACTGATTGACTGAAAGACTCATTGCCAGCGGACCTTCGAAGCTGTACCAAACGCAGCCGTCGCTTTGCCAGCTCTTGAGGTTGTGGGTTTGCTTTTCCCAGAAGTCGGGTGCGACCGAAGCGCAGCCGGTGAAGATCAGATCGGCGTCGTCAATGGCCTTGTCGTTGAAGTAGTCCTCGGCCGTGAGCCCCATCGCTGTAGCTTTGATGCGGATGTTGATGTCTTTGCTCACGAGCACCACGCGCTTATTGGGAAAGAGCTCGGGCAGGGCGCGCACGACGGCCAAAATCATATTGTCGGCCTTGTCGTGTGGAAGGCCTGCCGGCAGTTCGCGGGGATTGAATCCGAAGTCCTGAAAATAGAGTTTGCCCCGGGCTTCTTTGTTGCCGAGCGCGGCCAGTTCCACGCCGTCTTGAATGGGTCCCGTGCCTGATTCGATCAAGCGATCAATCGTGCGGCTTACCTGACGCGCATTGCGAGCGATGTCGGTTGTACCGGTTTTGTGGTTGTCAAGCTCTTCGAGCGTGACCATCGGCAGATAGACGTCGTGCTCCTGAAAGCGAAAAAGGCATGTCGGATCGTGCAGCAAAACGTTGGTATCCAGTACAAAGATGCGCGGCAGTTGGCCAGTGGAACTCGAACGTGGACTGCGAAGACGGGCGACGTTGGTGGCTTTTTCGGGAACAAGGGCAGTTGGTTCGGAAGCAAGGACAACCGGGGTTGAAGGAGCTTTCTTGACGGTCTTGCTCGATTTCGCTGTCTTTTGGACTGCTGGTTTTGGAGAGGTCTTGTCTGCAACGCGGCGGGTTTCCTTTACAGCTGGCACCTTAGTCTGGGATATGGCAGCAGATTTCCGGGAAACGGGCTTTACTATCGGTTCTGTGCCGGAGATATCTGTTTTCTTGCCGTAGGCACTTGCATCGAGAATTGTGCCGCGTTTGCGGGGAGCTTCGGGTAGAGGCATATCGTATCTTTTGTTTTCAGCTAAAAAAGCAGCCGGATCGAAAGAACCGGCTGCAGGTGTTCTTAAGTTTGCTTGAGAATGGACGGGTCTTTGCGCACGGCGGTTCGAATCCCCGTGAAGATGGCGTTGGCAAGTCTGGCCTGATGTCGGGAATCACGCAAGCGGTTTTCTTCCTTGGGATTACTTAAAAACGCCGTTTCAACGAGAATGGACGGCACGCCCTGAGCTTTCAGAACGGCAAATTCTGCGTATTCGACGGACGACTTGTGCAACGGACCGAGTTTGGCGAGTTCCGAGAGCACTTCGTCGCCCAACTGAATGCCGTAGCGCAATTTTGTTTCTGCGAGCATATCCACAACTGTGCTGCGCGCTTGAGAGGCCACGTCCTTAAAAACTGTGCCGCCGATCTCGTCGGCTCGGTTCTGGGTTTGCGCGAGCCAACGTGCCTGCAGGGAAGAGGCGCCCCCCACGCTTAACGTAAAGACCGAGGAACCGTTGGCTTCGGGCTTGATCCAGGCATCAGCGTGAATGCTCACGAAGATGTGTGCTTTTTGTTTAACGGCTACTGCCGCTCGTTTGTGAAGGGGCAGGAACACATCCTTGGTGCGCGTCATCACGGCACGCATGCCGCGTGTGCGGTTGATCTGTGCCTCAAGCTTCTTGGCGATGGCAAGCACCACCGTTTTCTCATAGGTTTTACGACGCTTGCCGATGGCGCCCGGATCTTCGCCGCCGTGGCCCGCGTCAATGACAACCACAAGCGTTTCGGTTTTGCCGGACTTTTTGGGTGGTTTCTTCTGAGTGACGCGCTGTGTTTCCGAGACGGTGTTGGGTTTGCTTTGTTGGCGCTTGATTTCTTTGACGGGATCGGCATCGGCCCCCGTTCTGGCGATGACCTCGCGCATCGTATCGGCGTTGGTCGCTTCCAGGTCGATGATGATGCGGTGACCGAACTGAGCAATCGGCTTGGAATAGTTTACGTCGGCGCGCACATCGTCTTTCAGGTCAAAGACGATGCGTAATACAGTGGGCTTGAACTGGCCGGGGCGGATGCCCGCAATGAATTTGTCCGAACTGTTGAAGTTTTTGAGCGTCTTTTCGATGTTGGCATTCAGCCTCAAGCCTTCGATATCGAGCACCAGACGATAGGGCTTTTTGTTTCGAAGCACCATATAGCTGTACTTGAGCTTGCGGTCGGACTCAACCGAAATGCGCGTACTTTCATCACCCGGCCAGATACGAACCTGCAGTCGGGGAGCGGCAAGCGCTTGAAGCGGCTGAGCGGCAACGGCGCCGACGGCGCCCAGAATCAGTTCTCGACGGGTGGTGCTCATGCGCAAACCTCCATCAGGACCACGCGTCCAAGAGGCGTATATGCTTTAAGGGAGGCGTCTCGCGAGAGATCCTTCACGCTCAACGAGATCTCTAGATCGGCATCAGGCAAATAGGGCGCAGCTTTTTCACTCCACTCACAGGCCGTAACCATGCCCGGTCCAAAGAGCTCGCGAAAACCTGCTTCATCGAACTCCTCAGCTGACTCGAAGCGGTAAAAGTCAAAGTGATGAAATGCGAGCGTTTTGCTGATCTCGTAGTCTTCCACGAGCTCAAATGTGGGACTGCGCACACGGCCGGTGACACCGCAGGCACGCAAAAGAGCGCGGGTAAAAGTTGTTTTACCAGCGCCAAGCCCGCCGTTTAAGCGAAGGTTGAATCCGTGTTGAGCAATGTCGGATTCATGTGCCAAAAGTGCTTGGGCAACACGTCGGGCAAAAGCTTCCGTGTCTGCCTGTGTCTCGAAAAAAACTGTGATGATGTCGGCCGTTTTCTGCATGAGTGCAAGTGTAGTGCATACGCAAGGCAAACGGCTCGAAAACACAGGTAAAAAGGCGCAAATTCAGGTAACTTACTGCATGGTTTCCACTGCGCCCGCTTGTTTGAGTGCTTCTGGGCGCAATCGCATGGACATAAGCCATAGCAACAGAACCAGCAGGGCGCAGAAGGCGGAAGCAAGTGCATATTTCCAAGCCGATCCCATCACGATCGGCACCCAGACGGCAGCAGAAAAACAAAATGACGCGGTGATGAAAAACTGTTGAATGGCGGCGGCCATGCCGCGGTTCTTCGGAAAGTAGTCAAGATTCATCGCCATCATGACCGGACGCAGAAGCGCCATGCCCAGCGAATAGAGAACCGGAGCGATCAGAAGAAGTAAAAAACCTGGCTGTGTGAGGTAGTCGAAGACAGCTGCCAGTACGGAGCCCGCGAGAGTCAATAGGGAAACGATGACGATCATGCGTTTGGGGCGCAAACGTTTGGCCAGACGAATGGAGCCCCAGGCACCGGCAAAGGACGCGAAAATGAGCGGAATAGAGAGCCAACCGAATTCGTCGACGTCAAGTCCCATGACTTTGATGACGAAGTCGGCCGAACCTGCGGAATAGAGGATGCCGCCCATGAAAAGAATGCCGTGGGCGACAACGCCCGTCATAAAGGCGCCGTGAGTGAGTCCCTTGGCGTAGTTGCTGCAGATGACCGAGAGATTAAAGGCAGAGCGGTCGGCGGCGTTGAGCGTCTCCGGAATGCGGAAGTAAATGAAGAACGCAATCGACAGCGAATAAACCATCAGGAAAAGAAACACGGCGTGCCAGCCGAAGTGCATGACGATTTGGCCGCCGACGACGGGGGCGAGTGCAGGCCCCGCAGCAAAGAAAAAAGCGATCATTCCGTTGACGTTGGCCGCTTCCGGTCCGCTCCAGTTGTCGCGTACGATCGCTTGCGTGACGACTTGACCGACAGCCGCACCGATGCCTTGCAAAAGCCTCCAGCCGTATAGTGCCCATAGTGACTGACTGAAGGCGGCGCCGACGCTGGCTGCGGCAAACAACAGCATGCCGCCGATAAAAGTTGGACGACGCCCGTAGCTGTCGGAGAAACTTCCTGCCACCAGGCTGAAAAAAGCGTAGGTAAAAAGGTAGATCGTGAGCGACTGCTGAACAGCCACGAAACTTACGCCGTAGTCCTCGGCCATCGCGTGAAAGCCAGGCATGATGCCGTTGGCCGCAAAAGGCCCCAAGCTCGAGGTGAACCCGAGCGCTGCGGCATCGCGAACACGCGGATGGCTGGGGAAAGACTGACGAGGAGGCATCACGACAGGAAAAACAAAAAAGACGACTGTCTGAAGAATACACCTCAAGGTCGTCCGACAATTGCGTCAAACCGAGCTATTGAGCGAATTTTCCCGAGAAAGAGACGAGTAGAATCGGAAACGTTCCGAAACATATTTGTCGATCAACTTATGTCGGCGTACCGGTGATGTGACGACCGATAACAGCGATGCAGCGAGTAACGATTTCGATTGATGATGAGATAGCTCAAGCTTTTGACGCACTGATTGCCAAACGAGGCTACAAAAACAGGTCCGAAGCATTTCGCGATCTGTTGCGTCGCGAACTGGCGCAAGAACAACTTCAAGACTCAAGCCAGACCGAATGTATGGCGGTGGTGAGTTTTGGGTTTGATCATCACGCCAGAAGCTTGCCGGCTCGCATGACAGAACAGCAGCACGAGCACCACGAATCCATCATTGCGAGCATGCATGTGCACGCCTCTCACGATCGCTGCGTTGAGGTGGTAGTGATGCGCGGCAACTACAAAAACATTTCGACGATTGCTCAGGAAATGATCGCGGAGACGGGTATTGAGGACGGCGCCGTGCATTACGTGGCGTTGCCTTCCGGAGGTCACGATCATCAGCACAGTCACGAGTTCTCGCAGACGCATCAGCACGGACACGAAACGGCAAAGGACTAGAAATGAGTGAAAGCCTTCCAAAGATTGCGGCCTTTATCTTCTTCATCTGGCTCGGGTGGTTCCTGCGCCGCAGAGGAATTTTGAAGGAAAGCGCTTTTCATGCCGTCAGTGGCCTTGTTCTTTACGTTACCATCCCCTGCATCATCATTACGAATCTCAATGGCATCAAGATCGAAGGGATCATGCTGTTGATCGTTTTTCTCGGTTTTCTTTCGAACGTGGCTATGCTCGGCTATGCCTGGTTTCTGACACGTAAGGAGACTGACGAGAAAAAGCGCGACTTTTGGCGCATCAATATGTGCGGATACTCAATCGGCCCGTTGGCCGTGCCGTACATTCAGGCCTTTTATCCTACCACCGGTCTAATGACGGCCTTTATGTTCGACGTGGGTAACGTCATCATGAGCGGCGGTGGAACCTTTGCGATCTTGGCCGGTTCACACGAAAAACAACGCTCGCTGCTGAACGTTCTCAAAGTGATCGGAGGCAAGATGGTGCGCTCCGGACCTCTGATGACCTTTGCTCTGGTTGTCGGCATGAGCGCCCTTGGATTGCGTTTCCCCGATGAAGTGACCACGATTACGAAAGTAGGCGCTCAGGCCAACACGATGCTTGCCATGATCATGATCGGCGAGACAATCGAACTTTCAATGAACCGACAAAAATTGGCAACGATTGTCAAGATTCTGGCTAACCGTTGGCTGCTGTGCATTCTCTTTGCGCTTGCCTGTGCTTATCTGATGCCATTTGAAGGTGAGGTGAGAACCGCCATGGTGCTGATTTGCCTTTCGCCGGTTCCTGCGATGAGTCTGATCTATACGGCGCAACTCGGGTGTGACGTCGGCATGGGCGCCAACCTGAATTCACTTTCCGTTGTGATTTCGATTGCCGTGATGTCAACGGTGCTTCTGATTATGCAATCGGCCGGATTCTGATCTTTGCAGTGTCCGGCCGACGAAGGAAGCGTTCAGCAGCGTATATCAGGCTTTGTTGGCTTCGGCGTAATCGCTTTCGGATACGGCTTCGAGCCAAATCGCCTTATTGTTGGGAACGTTGGTTTCCACCGAGATGTGCGTCATGGGGTGCTTGTTACAGGCACCGTGCCAGTGTTCGACGTCAGGAGCGATTTGCACTACATCGCCCTTTTTGATGCGACGCGCCGGTTTGCCTCGTTCCTGATAAAGGCCTTCTCCGGCCAGAACCAAAAGGATTTGACCTCCCGTGTGTTTGTGCCAGAAGGTTCGGCAGCTAGGCTCAAACGTCACGTTGCCGATCGGGCAATTGAATACAGGCTCGGTGTTGAGCATCGTGAGGTAGGACGTGCCCGTGAAGAATTTGCCGTAGTGATTGACCGGACCCTGCGGGAACACCGTGTCGAAATCTTTTGGAATTGGAGCGGCCGAAAGAGATCCGGCGGCACCGCTTGCAAGAGCGGCAGCCGAAGCCAATGCAAAATGTCTGCGAGTCATCATCTGTGTACTCCTTGAAAAGGAAGTGTTTCATTGATACGTATCATCGGTCCAACGTGTTGGCGTTGCGGCTTGTCTTTGCCGAAATGAGAAAAACAGACAGTGTTTTGCTATTTCTAGGAAAACGGATGAATTGACAAACGGACTCGATACTTTTTGATGTTCGAAAAAGGACGGTGGTTCGCGTTGGCTTGGTAGAATTGCGCCGCATCCAAAAAGGAAAGAAAAAACAAAGACGAAATGGCAAAAAATAAAAACAATGCAACGCCGCTCATTCGCAACAAACGCGCGACTTTCGACTACACGATCGAGGAGCGTTTCGAGGCAGGGTTGCAGTTGCGTGGCTGGGAAGTCAAGAGTGTCCGAGCTGGTCGCGCCACGATCAATCTGTCGCATGTGTATGTGCGCGACGGGGAGTTGTTTCTCTGCAATGCGAGCTTTACGCCTGCTGATCAAGTGTGTACGCATGAAAAAACGGAAATCACCCGTACGCGTAAGCTTCTGATGCACCGCCGCGAGATTGATCGTTTGGTCGGTAAAGTTGATCGTTCGGGCTACGCGTTGGTACCGCTTGACCTGCATTTTTCCAAGGGACGCGTCAAACTGGCGCTGGCGCTTGGTCGAGGCAAGCGAGAATTTGAAAAACGCGACGATGAAAGCAAGCGTGAATGGAAGCGCGATCAGTCTCGTCTCATGAAAAACGACATGCGAAGCGGCAAACCCCGACAGAACTACAACGATTAGAGAAGACTATGACAACGGAACTTGCGACGATCGACAAGAGCCTCGAAGAAAAGGTTGTTTCCGAAGAGGAAGTCTATTCGGGCAGACTGCTGCATGTGGTTCGTCGAGCCGTACACTTACCCGATGGAAGAACCTCGGGACGCGAAATGATCTTGCATCCGGGAGCTTCAGCGATCGTTGTGCTCGATGACGACAACTGCACGGTGCTTGAGCGCCAATGGCGCTGTCCCCTGGATCGGGCATTCTGGGAAATCCCGGCAGGCAAAATAGACAAGGGTGAGGATCCGTTTGAAACGGCTCGCCGAGAACTCGAGGAAGAAACCGGTCTTGCGGCTGAGAAGTGGGTTGAGCTCGGCACGATCCACAATGCCATCGGCTACAGCAACGAGCGCATCGTCATTTATCTCGCGCGGGGCATTCGCACTGCAGAAAACGGCCAAAAGCTTGATGCGGGCGAGTTCCTCACGTTGGATCGCCTGTCGTTTGAAGAGGCCATTGCCAAGACACGCAACGGCGAAATTACGGACGTAAAGACGTTGGTGGGCCTTACCTGGGCCAAGGACTATCTGCAGGGTAATTTGCCGCAGGCTATCGTCAAGCGGGCATAACAAAACGCCTCGCAAAAGCGAGGCGTTTTGAAGCGAAGAAAAAGCCGATTTACCACAAGCTCGGCAGCCAGGAATCGTCTTCTTCAGCCTTGGGTTTGACCTTGTTGAGTTCGATGACGCGGCGCGTATCCTTCTCAAGATCGTACATGCCCAGTTCGTGATAGCAATCGGCAATCAACAATAACGCATCGTCGCGAGCGGCCGTGGTCTGGAAGTCGGAAATCACGACTTTGGCGCGGTTGATGGCGGCGATGTAGGCTTTACGGTCGTAATAAAAGCGGGCCGTGGCAAGCTGATGGTTGGCCTGAGCATTGACCAGTTCGTGCATACGGCGACGAGCTTCGGGCGCGTAGCGGGAGTCCGGGAAGCGGGCGACGAGTTCTTTGAAAATGTCAAAGGCATCGCGGGCGGCCTGAGCATCGCGGTCGGCGAGGTCCTGTGTGGTGAGTTCGGCAAGCCAGCCGTCGCGCTCGTTGAGTGTGGCAAGCGCTTTCAAGTAAAGTGCGTAGTCGCTGTTGGGATGATTGGGATAGGCGCGAAGGAAGCGATCAAGCTGCAAAACGGCGCCGGCAGCGTCGTCGTCCTTATAGTTGACGTACGCCAGATCAATCTGAGCTTGCTGAGCGTAAGAGCCGAAAGGATAGCGAGCTTCGAGCTTGGTATAGTAGTCGCGCGCCACTTCCCAGGTGCCTTCGCTGACGGCCGCACGGGCTTCGGTGTAAAGCTGATTGGCGGTCCAATCGCGGGTAGGATCGATTTCAATGGACTGCAGCCAGGAGCAGCCGCTCAAGGCGACTGCCGTGCAGAGCAGGGAAATTTTTGTAAGACGCACTAAGTTACTGGAATTCATGACCACGAAAAAGCAACCTGAAAATCAATTGGGCGATTATATCTGCGAAGAGCCCGTCCAAGCGCTTGAATCTGAAGATGATGTGGATAATACCGCAGAGCCAGACGTCTATGAAATTGAAGGTTTTCCTGTAGGGGAGCGACTCGATAAGGTTCTGGCCACATTGATTCCGTCGGTGAGTCGAGCTCGCCTTCAGAAATGGATTGAAGCCGGGGCAGTGCTCGTCAACGGAGAAACTGCTTCGGGCGTTCGCATGAAAGTGGCAGACGGCGACGAATTGATCGTCACGCCGCAGCCTGCTCCCGAAGACACGGCATATGTGGCCGAAGACGGTATCGCGTTTGAAGTGCTCTACGAAGACGATGACATCATCGTTGTCAATAAGCCTGCGGGACTTGTGGTACATCCCGCTGCTGGACACTGGAACGGCACGCTTTTAAACGGACTTCTTTTCCGCTATCCCGAATTGGCGCGCGTGAGCCGTGCGGGCATTGTGCACCGTTTGGATAAGGAAACGTCGGGATTGATGGTGGTTGCGCGCAATGAGGCGGCGCGTACTGATTTGGTTCGCCAACTTCAGGCACGCACCGTCGGCCGCGAATATTGGGCCATTGTGCTGGGACTTGCGCCAGAAGCCGGGTACGTTGATCGTTCCATTGGTCGCGATCCGCGCTCGCCCATTAAGTTTTGCTGTCGCGGTGGTCAGGGCAGTCGTCCGGCCAAAACACGCGTGCGGCTTGTGGATTCGACCCGTGTGGCCGGTCGCATGGTGAGTTGGGTGGCCTGTCGTCTGGAAACAGGTCGCACGCATCAGATCCGTGTGCATTTGACAAGCGTGGGCCTGCCGCTGTTGGGCGATCCGCTTTATCGAACCAATGCTTCGGTGTTGCCGGATGAAGCCGGAGTCGCAGCGGCTTTCAACCGTCAGGCGCTGCATGCGAGTCGCTTGATTCTGAAGCATCCTGGCACGGGTGAAACCTGCGAGTGGTTTGCGCCGCCGCCGGAGGATATGTGCGAGCTGATGGAGGCTTTGGATTTCGGGCCGATTGATGCGCCGGTGACGGTCTTTGAAGAAAACGCCGCACCCCAAATGCCCGACTTCGGGCCGATGGTCTACGAAGGCGAAGCCGACGATTGACGAAAGAATGGTAGGCGGTCCGAATCAAACGAACAGACCGCAATGGAGAAAAACAAATGATCAACTGGAAGAATGAACTCGGCGTGATTCGTCCCGAATTCGGTGCCGGCGTCAAGGCTTTTTTCACCGAGCGTCTGGGTGGCGTTTCCTCTGGGCCGTGGGGTGGCGTTGATGGCATCATGGGGCTGAACGTCGGCAGCCGAGTGGGCGACAACAGCAGTTGCGTGCGCATGAATCGCTCGATTGTGGCCGATTTGTGCCCGGCGGAACCCCGTTGGATGACGCAGGTCCATGGTATTGCGGTGGTAAACGCAGAAGATGTGACAGACGAATCTGTACAGGCCGACGCTCAAATCACGACGCAACCGGAAACGGTTTGCGTGGTGCAGGTGGCCGACTGCCTGCCGGTGCTGTTGGCCGACCGGCAGGGACGAGTTGTTGGCGCTGTTCACGCCGGTTGGAAGAGTCTGGTTGCCGGCGTGATCGAAGCCTCTGTCGCAGCGATGCGTGCCAAGGTTCCCGACTGCAAGCTCAAGGCTTGGCTCGGACCGCGCATCGGTTTTGATGACTTTGAAGTCGGGACTGAAGTGGCCGATGTGTTCCGTACCAACTATCCTGAAGTTGCCGACGGCATCAAGCCTAAGGACGAAAAATTCTGTGTGGATTTGGCAGCCTATGCCAAGGCGGCCTTGAACAAAGTCGGCGTCGAAGATATTGAGGATTGTGCTCTTTCAACCGTTGCCGATGCACAGCGCTTCTTCAGCTATCGCCGCGACGGCGAACAGACCGGGCGGCACGCGGCTGTCATTTGGATCGAAAAGTAAGGAATAACAATGGCAGGAATGCAAAAAGGACGAATCGGTCGCGTTGGCTTTGTGAGCTTGGGCTGCCCCAAGGCTTTGGTGGACACCGAGCGCATCGTGACGGAACTGCGTGCCGAAGGCTACATTATTGCCGCCGACTACAAGGAAGCCGATCTGGTGATCGTCAATACCTGTGCCTTCATTGACGCGGCGGTGGCCGAAAGTCTGGAGGCCATCACGGAGGCCTTGCGTGAAAACGGTCGTGTGATTGTTACTGGATGCTTGGGCGGCAAGAAAAACGCCAACGGCGAAAGCTGGCTGATGGATCGCGTTCCGAGGGTACTTGGTATCACAGGGCCGGACAGTCTGGAGGAGACGCTCGCGCTGGTGCACGCGCATTTGCCGCGTCCGCACGAGCCTTTTGACGATTTGGTACCGGCGGCAGGGTTGAAGCTCACGCCGGCGCACTACGCCTATCTAAAGATTAGCGAAGGCTGTTCGCATCACTGCACGTTTTGCATCATTCCGGACTTGCGCGGCGATTTGGTGAGTCGTCCGATTGGCGAGGTGCTTCGCGAAGCAGAAAACCTTGTCAAGGGCGGTGTCAAAGAGCTTTTGGTGATCAGCCAGGATACGGCAGCCTATGGTTTGGACGTGAAGTATCGAACGGGGTTTGCGGGAGGCCGTCCGGTTAAGACTCGATTGCTTGAATTGGCTCGGGAACTTGGCAAGCTAGACGCCTGGGTACGCCTGCATTATGTATACCCGTATCCGTCGACGGACGCGGTGGTTGAGCTGATGGCTGAGGGACTGATCTTGCCGTACCTGGATGTGCCGTTTCAGCATGCGCATCCCCGTGTGCTAAAGGCCATGAAGCGTCCTGCAAGTGCCGAAAAGAATCTCGAGCGCATCGCGGCTTGGCGTGCGGTGTGTCCCGATATCACGATCCGTTCGACTTTTATCACCGGTTTTCCCGGAGAAACGGAAGAAGAGTTTGAGTACCTGTTGGACTTTCTGAGAGAAGCGCGGCTGGATCGCGTCGGCTGCTTTGCCTACAGTCCCGTGGAAGGCGCTCAGGCCAATGCTTTGCCCGGACAACTTCCTGACGAAGTGAGAGAAGATCGCCGTCGTCGCTTTATGGAAGTTCAAGCTGAGATTTCGTCTGAGATTCTCAGGCAGAAAGTGGGCTCCGTCAGGCGTGTCATCGTTGACGAACCCGAGGACGAAGACGGCGTTGCCGTTGGCCGCACAACGGCTGACGCACCGGACATTGACGGCGTGGTGTATGTGACGACAGACAAGCATCTCAATCCTGGAGATTTCGTGGACGTGCGCATCACAGATAGTCGTGAACACGATTTGATCGGACGTCACGCTGTTTCTGAGTGAGTGCCAGAGTAGGTCAAAGCTGGTTTGAGAGGTTCAAAATTGGCCTGATTGCCTTCGGATGACGAATTTGGAGCTAGTGATTACCCTAGCATGGAAAGCCGCAGCGGACGGAGAGTCTCCTGCGGTTTTTTATGTTAATTCTGTCTTAAGGCCTGTTTCATGCGGGTTTTAAGACAGATATAAGAATCGGAAGTGAAAAACTGACTGAAACGGTAAGCTAATTTGGGAAGAAAGATGCTGAATTGACAGTATTTTTTTCTGTGAGAAAATCCGTCAAGCGACTTTTACACGCGGAAGCGACCCCAAGCGCATTCCGATTCCAAACCAAGCATGAGAAGTCGCGATAAGGAGAGACGAGATGACAAAACACAATTTCGTTCAGGCCTGCGTAGCACTTGCAGTGGCGGTGGCGTTTGCTCCCGCCGTTAACGCGGCTCCTGAAAAAGTTGACACGAAGACTTGCGTGGCCTGCCACAGCAACATCGGCGGCTTCCACAAGTCCGGTGCTCACAAGAAAGTTTCTTGCACGAGCTGCCACTCCGGCCTCACCAAGCATGTGAGTGCACCGAGCAAGAATACGCGTCCGGTAACGAGCATGGATCCCAAGACTTGCGGTTCCTGCCATCCGGCTCAATTCAAGTCGATGTACACGATCAATGAAGAACGCACGCCGCGTTTCTCCAAGAAGAACAGCGCCAGCGTTGCGCCCAATCCGTTCTTCGACCGTGCTTTGGGGGCGCATGGTTTTACGAAAGAACACGATTTGCCGCGTAGCCACGCGTTTGCCGCACTTGACCAGTATCTGTGCGATCGCGCCTTCGGCGGTCGCTTTGTGCCGAAGGACGGCTGGATGTATCTCGGTCAGGGAGACGGGGCTTTCCGTGTTTGGGATGTTATAAACGACAAGTATCCTGAAGATAACGCCCAAAAGCCTCGTCGTCCGGGAACGGCCGCTGCGGGCAACCCGGTTTGCTGGACTTGCAAGTCGACCGACCTGATGCTTGACTGGGCATACCTCGGCGAAAAACATCCCGAAGCCAAGTTCTCACGTCAATCCAATGTTGTCGACGTGATGCGCAACATCAATCATGCCGTGAATTGCAACTTCTGCCACGATCCTCACAGCGCCAAGCCGCGTATTGTTCGTGACGGTCTGATCCAGGCTCTGACCCGTACGGATATTCCGAGCCTGTACAGCGAGGATCCGAAGGCCACCAAGATCAACGTGATTGACATGGGCGTCCGCGGCTTTACCCGCAAGATCGCCACGATGGAAAAGGCCGACAGCAAGCTGATGTGCGCTCAGTGCCATGTCGAATACAACTGCAACCCGGGCTTTGATCCGAAGACCGGCAAGGCGATCGGCATGAGCGATGTCCGCACGAACCTCTTCCCGTTCGTTGACGTCACGAAGATTGATGACTTCTATGCCAAGGTTGGCTTCAAGGACTTCAAGCACAATGTGACCGGTGCCGCTCTCACGAAGATGCAACATCCGGACGTTGAAACGTACTGGAACTCCACGCACGACAAGGCTGGCGTCGGTTGTGCAGACTGCCACATGCCCAAGATGAAGGACAAGAAGACCGGCAAGGTTTACACGAGCCACTGGTCGACGACTCCGCGTCACTATATGAAGCAGACCTGCTTGCAGTGCCACAAGGACAAGACCGAGAAGCAGCTTAACCGCGTGATCGACGGTATGAAGGGCTACTACGACGGTAAACTGCGCGAAGCCGAAAGCCGTATGACCGACATGTTCAACGCCTTTGATCTCGCTTTGGCGATGGGCGTTAGCGACGAAGTCCTCAATCAGGCTCGTGAACTTCACTCCGTCGCCCACACCAATTGGGAATGGTGGACGGCTGTGAACGGCGCATGGTTCCACAATCCTGAAGCAGCTCAGCTCTCGCTTGCCAAGTGCGCTGACGCCGCTCAGAAGGCTACGAAGATCCTGCGCGACGCCATGGTCGCCAAGAATAAGAAGTAATCCGCTTCCGTAGTCAAAACGAAAAAGGGGTGCCCCGGTTTTTCGAGGCGCCCTTTTTTTCAACGTAAAATCGGACACATGACTTTTGAAACGACTTTTTGGTTTGTTGCTGCGCTTTTGAGCGCTGTGGCGGTGTTTTCCGTTCTATGGGCGCTGATGCGCAAAGCGCCGGACGAAGACGGCAGTCTTACGCAGGAGCTTTCTCGTGAAGCGCTTGCTGAGCAGTTGCGTGTGCTCGATGAGGAACGCGCGGCAGGACTTGTCACCGATACGATTTATGAGTCGAGTGTTACTGACGTTCAGCGTCGGGCGCTTGAAGAACTTGCGATCGATGAAAAACGCGAGAAACGTGCTGCGCCGTTTGGCAAAGCCTTTGCTGTCGGTTTGGCTGTTGTGGTGGCCGGAAGCGCGTTTGCTCTCTACAAAGGCCTGGGTTCGCCTTCGCTGATCAATTTTGTTTCTGACTCTCCCAAACAGGGCATCATGCAGGCCGATGGAACACTCGGCAGTACCGAAGGCCTCTATGATGAAGAGTCGCTTGGCGCCTACCTCAAGGACAATGGCAAAGACGAACGAGCATGGGTTCTTTTCGCACGTCTTAAGGTGCATAAACAAGCATGGAAGGAAGCAGCCGACGCGTATAAAAAAGCCGTTGATCTCGGCGGATTCGTTGCCAAGGACGCCAACGTTTTGGTGGAATACGCCGCAGCCTTGATCAGCCAGGAAACCAGGGATACGTACATCCAAAGTTTGGCGGTGCTTGATCAGGCGCTTGCGATTGACAACAAGCTTTTGTCCGCTCGAGAGCTCTATGCCATCAGTTCTTTAGAGCTCGGACATTGGAAAGAGGCTCGAGAAAGCATTGAATACCTGCTTTCTCAGATGTCGATGGATAACCCAGTCTATGAGCGATTGGCTCAGACGGGGGCATATGCGGCTGAGCAAGAGCGAAAAGAAGCGCAGACTGAGAAATCCTCGCAACAGTGAAAAAATTCACGCCCGATGTCAGACGTGTGTGTCTCTCTTATTTGGCGGCGGGATGGCGCTGTCGTTTGGTGATGACGCTTGCTGTGCAACCGGCGGCCAAAATCAAAAGCATTCCGACCAAAGCCACAGGCGGAAGCGCTTCTTTAAAAAAGACCACACTGATGATTTCCGCAAAAGGAATGACGGCAAACTGAAAGCACGCCGTCAGCATCATATTGCCGTAGGCGAAGGCGCGCGTCATGGCCACCTGTGCGAGCACTGCCGTGATGCCAACGCCAAGCAGTCCGGTCCAGACATCCATGTCGTGCATTTTGAGGCCGCCCTCCAGGACGTAGCAACCGGCCAATCCCCAGATTGTTCCGACAAGCGAGAAATAGAACACGATGCGAAGCGATGGCTCACGCAAGCGACCGAGTTGGGCGATTTGAAAGAAGATGAAGGGGCCCAGAGCGCCTGCAAAAAGGCCCATTAACGCGTAAGGAAGCTCGTCAGACGCAATCGAAGGCTGCAGGATCAAACATACGCCGATAAAACCCACACAAATGGCAGCAGCAAGTGACCATGGCGCTTTTTGGTGATGCATGAGAGCCGTGACCACAAAGGTGGCGGCAATAAAAAGCGGCGCCGTGTAGTTGAGTGTGACGGCTGTTCCCAGGGGAAGGTGCCCCATTGTGAAAAACCAAATGGTGAAAGCCAGAGTCCCCAGGACAGAACGCTTAATATGCCCGAAGAGATACTTGGTGTGCGGCGTCTGACCTTGAATGAACATTACGATTGCGATAAAGACCAAACCAATGAGTGAGCGGTAAAAAACAATCTCAAACGTGCCGGCTTCACCAGCGGACATTTTTACAAGTGAACTCATGGTCGCAAAAAGCATTGCGGCCACAAGCATCCAGCACGATTGAAGCATGATCTCGAAAGGTGGTAATGGATGATCGAAGAGAAATTTCTTCTACAAGGTCTCCGTCCGATTATATGCCCGAGTCAAGGGTGAAATTTGGGAAAAAGCCAGATGCGAAAAACCCGTTCCAACCAAAGTCGAAACGGGTTCGGAACTAATCCGTAAATCTCAAGAAGAGATCAGATTAGAAGCGGTGTCGCAGGCCAACGTAGATGTTGTAGGCAGAAGGATCCCATTCTTCTGTCGTTCCATTGCTGAAACCAGTATCGGTCTGATCTTTCATGTAGGATGCGACGCCGTATACATCCGTACGCTTGCTGAATGGATAGGAGTAACCGAGACTTACGACATAGCGTTTGATATCTATGCTGGTCTGACGCTGATGACTTATGTCAAGAACCCTATCCATGCTGTCTGCTGCTTCGGCGTCCAGATAACCGACACCGAACATGGCCGTGCCGCCGCCGAGCGGAGCATCACCAGTGAGACTAATTCCGTAGCCCTTGAACTTGAGTAGTTCATTTATGGGCGTCGTCACACGATCGTCATATGTTGTGTCACCATAAATCTGGTTGGTAACGCCGCCCAGCGAAGACAAACGGACTTCATCAAAGTACTGAGCGCCAAGGTAAATCTTGACGACGTCGAAATCGTAGCTACCGCCCAAAGTAACCGTCAGACTGTCATCAATGTCGTCTCCGTTGTTCGGCCATTCCCCTTGGCTGAATTTAGCTGTTTTGTAGTTGATTGAATCGACTGCAAAGTAACCGGCAAACGGACCGTTGTTGTAGGTGACGCCGAGCGAATAGAAGCGGTTGCTCGAGGACTCGTTTTCATTGTCGTTCGAACCCATGCCGTATTGGGCGAACAACTTGAAACCGGCAAAGTCCGGGGTCTCGTAGGCAATCATGTTGTCCCACTGGCCTGCGAGCGAGAAAACGTTCGAAGCCTGGGCGGTAAATTCACCGTACGAAGTTCCGAAGGCGTTGATCATGCCAACTTTGGACCAGGAGGATTGGCCGCTGTTGAGGGCCCCCATTCGGCCAAAAGCGAGCTTGCCGAAACTACCTTCCAAGAACAGGCTTGATTCACGGTTAAACATGACACCGGTGGAGTCTTCGGAACCGTCGTCGGAGTCAAAGCCGTTTTCGAGAATGAAGCCCACGGTCAGACCGTTTCCGAGGTCTTCCGTGCCTTTCAGTCCCCAACGGGAACCGGAGCCGACGCCGGACTTCATTTCAAACGAGTCAACATCATCGACACCGGAAGTGTCCATATCGATGTGGCTGTAGCCAACCCCCGTATCCAGGATGCCGTAGAGCTGAACGTCCGCGGCAAGAGCGGAACCGGCAAAGGCACCGAGAACAGACACGGCAACTAAAGTTTTTTTCATGAAAAATCTCCCTGTTATCGAGCCCGCTTTTTTGTGGCATTTACTCAGTCGCTCAACGAAGGCGACATGGCATATGCTCTGCGCTGATGGCATCGGCCCAGAAAAGGGCTGTCATTGAAGCTCAATGATCGCAGTCTGAATGGACTTGAACAAGAAAATGGCGTAATACGTCCAAAGAATCGGGTTTACCCTAGTTAGGATTGCAACAGGCGGGTACGAGCTCGCATTGTCCAGCAATTGCGCGGATTAAGTGTTGCGGAATCAGAAGCTGAAGTGATTGGCTCTGAAAGAATGTGTTTGACTTTGCTAGGCCAAAGCGAGGTGAAGATGACGGACACCGAACAAAACAAGGAAATCTTAAGGCAGGCAAGATAAATTCTCGTACGACGTTAAAATTGTTTGATCATTCAAACTTTGAGAAAGAAATTCATTTATGCAGGGTTCTCAACCGCAAGAAAATTCGCGTTTACAAAGGATTAAATTCGGTCCCTTGAAGCGCGAAGCCGATACAGTGCTTGCTATGGTTCGCATCTATTGTCATGCCCATCACAGCACCAAGGGCGACAATTTGTGTTCTGAGTGTCAAGAACTTGCGGACTATGCCTTCAAGCGACTTTCCTGCTGTCCCTTCAAAGAAGACAAGCCCGTGTGCGCCAAGTGCAAGGTTCACTGCTACAAGCCTGCTTACCGAGAAAAGATTTCCGAAGTGATGCGCTTTGCCGGTCCTCGGGTCATGTTCAAGCACCCGATTCTTTCTCTGGAGCATCTTTGGAAGTCGCTCACGGTGACGCCGCCTGAAAAGCCGCGCGGAAAACCGAAAAAAGTCACTCCGATTCGAGAGGTTCCTACTGTCGACAATGCTGCAACAAAAGGAGATCGGCCGTGATTCGTTTGGCTCTGATTTTCCCGGTGCTGTGTTTTGTTCTCTTCGGCGCGCATCTGCTTTTCCATGGGTGGGGGTTGGAAATTGCGCTTCTGCCTTTGATTCCGGTCGTACTTTTGTTCGTCCGTCACCGCTATTGCGCAGTCATTTGCGGCATGTTGCTCGTTTGTGCGGGCTTTGAGTGGCTCTACACGGCAATTGATCTGGCCTTGACGAGGCAGACCTACGGGATGCCCTGGGTGCGTGCAACGGTCATCATCGGCACGTGTGCCGCCGTGACTTGGCTTGCGGGAGCCATGCTCTTTTGGCGTAAATTTGACAATTTCTACAACCGAGTGCGTTGAACTAGAAAAAGAGAGGTGGCAGAAACAAGAAACGGCGTCTCGGAATAATTTCCTTGACGCCGTTGCCTTAAAGTCGGTCAGATGGTCTTACTTTCTGGAGCCGTCGGTTGCAAAGACATTGTTAAGTGCCTCAAGCACAATGCCGGCCAAAGCATTTTTGCTCTTTTCCACTAAGCTGAACTTGCCGTCCTTGTAGACAAGGTTCGAGAGCGAGATGTCCGAAGAGGCGATTTCCGCCGCCTTCTGAGCGCGCTCGGCCGTGTTTTCATGTCCGGTCAAAGCTGCGATGGCACCGATCAGACCCGCGGCCTTGCTGACGTTCTTGGTAACCTGCTTGGCCGGTTCCTTGACAGTAAGGTTTTTTACGGCGATGTTGACGGGGTCAAGGCTTTGCAGATCCACGCCGGTGGCCTTGGCCTGTGTCCAGGTCATCAGCGTCTTGCCTGCGGCATTCTTGGCTTCCAGATTCGAGACGGCCAGGTCGCCGTTCCACTTGAGCGCCAGTTTCTTGTCGGACTTCAGATCAACCTTGCCGTTGACGTCGGCTGTGCCCTTGGTGAGCTGAGCGCCCGCAAGAGCCTTGATCCACGGATTGAAGGTGGCAAAGTGCAGATTCTTCACGTCGGTGGTGGCGTTGACAGCCAACGGCAGAATCGAAAGTTTGCCTGAAGAGGAGAGCTTACCTTGTGCAACGTTTGCGCTGGCTGAATATGTACCGGTCTTTCCCTTGTCCGACGAGAATCCCTTGGCATCCAGATTGATGGCTGACACCGACAATGTGGCTGCGGGTTTCAGACTCGTGTCGGTGACCTGTACCGAGCCGTTGCTGATCTGAGCAGAGCCGACAGACCACATCCAAGCAGCGCTGGGAGAGGCTTCAGACGTTGATGCCGCAGAACCGGATGTCTTTGCAGCCGAAGCATTTGTCTGCGAAGCAATCGAGAGTTTGATTGAAGGCTGAACGATTTTGACGCTGTTGACGTCAGCTTTTTGCGCGGAGACATCAACGCTCTTGAGATCAATAGATGCGGACTTGACGCTGACAAACGGTTTGTTTTTGGCGTCGCGCACATCAAGGTTGTTTGCCGAGGCCGTGCCGCTAACTTTGATGCCGGAGACACCTGACTTAGGCATGTCGAAGGACACCTGCAGGTTGCACGAAGCGGAAGCTTTTTCAATCGCGACGGGTAACGTCACTGGCGCAGCCTTAAGAAGTTTGGCGACGTTGAGGTTGTCGATTTTCACGGCCATCGTGGCTGTGTCTCCCTTGAGCGCACCTTCTGCCTTGATCGGCGTGCCGTCAATTTTCAGGGAGAGCTTGGGATTGACGGACGCACTGGCCGAAGAGGGAAGCGTCGACAAAATGGGCAGTGCAAAATCAATGTCGGTGATTTTGACGTCAGCTCCGTTCTGAGCATTTGTGAGTCTCACGCTGCTGTTGGTGACGCGGACGTTGGCTAGAGAAAAGGCGGGGAGCCCAGAAGATGCCGAAGCATCGGCCGGAGCTTTTTCAAATGCCTCTTTGGCCTCTTTGTTGTTGGTCGCATTGGCAGTGAGGTGCATATTGAAACCGTCGACCGTGATGGCTTCGACGATCGGGGCCATTTCGGTGAGGGTGCTGCCGCTCAGGTCAGCCGAAAGGTGCTTGAGGGTGAGCAGATTGTTTTTCGGAGAGTGGGCGGATTTGATTGCCAAATCGTTGATTTCAAGCGACCAATTCCAAGGATTAAACGAAACATCTCCGACAGTGGCATCGCGGCCGCCTAAAGCATCGGGCACAACATTGGAAACAGCCCAACGAACGCCCGCGGGCACACCGATATATCCCGCTGCGGCATAAAGACCGACGAGAATGACAACGCCTGCGACGGGCTTGAGGACTTTTGATCCGGCCATAGCAATTCCTTTCGTTACAACTAAAAGGCGGCCGTTGCATCGCGCAGCGGCCTTATCCATAGCACTACTTTATAGGCCAGACGGAATCAAAAGGCGTTAAAGAGCAATGAATTTTTGCAAAAAGAAATTACCGTTGGGCGAGCACGATCAAGCGGCTGCTTTCGGTCGTGAATTCCGTAAAGCTCTGTCCGTAGAAAGCGACCAATTTCAAGCCCGCTGCAGCAAGCATTGAGCGGTATTCATCGCACGTATATACGCGCACACTTGCCGACACCGGTCCGCGGAATTGCGTGGCCGGAAAAATGACGGTGGCTCTCTTGGATTCGGCGTCCCAGGTTTCGCAAACTTGTTCGCCGGAAGCAATGATGCGGGTGGCTTCTCCGGCAAGCACGCGAGAGGGGTTGGCTACTTCGATCAGAAGGCGACCGCCATCGGCAAGGCTTTTTGCAAAACGCGCCAGCAGATCGGCGTTGTCTTTGTCAGAGAAGTAACCGAACGAACTGGCCCAATTGATGATCAGATCCATTTTCTCGGGAAACTGCGCCGTGCGCATGTCGTCGGTCTTAAATTCACCCGACAAGCCCGCTCGGGAGAATTTGTTCTTGGCGGCGCTCACAAAGTGGGAGTTGAAATCAATGCCGCTTACCTTGGCGCCGAGACGCGCCAACGGAAAACTCAGATCAGCTTTGCCGCAGGGACATTCAAAAACGCGCACGCCGGCAGTGAGATCGAGCTTGTCCCAAATGGCCTGTGCATCGGCACGGCTGGCGGCCGGATCGCGGAGCCACTTTTCTTCGGGAACGTGACGGAACCATTCGGTAAGCGTATTGGACATCGAAAATTCCTTTGTAAACAATTTGGACACGCGAGGTCCGCAAAAATTCTCAACCTTTCGATTGTACCGCCCGCGGACGGCTGTGACAGTGTTGGTGCCTGTCGTTCTTGCAGTCAAGCCCGTTTGGTATGGGCATAATGCACACGTTGTTTGTCATTTCTGAAAAGAATTCTTATGGCGCTCGGTTTTCTCTACGGTGTCCTAGCCTGCATGATCTGGGGCTTTGTGTACCTGGTGCCGGAGGTCTTGCCGGGGTATCCGCCGGCACTGATGGCCGCCGGGCGCTTCGTCAGTTTCGGTCTGGTAGCGGTGCCGCTGGCATGGATGGAGCGGCGTGAATTTGCATACTACACATTACGAGATTGGATTGACGTCTCCAAACTTGGCGTCATCGGAAACATTGCCTACTACTGGTGCCTGATTGAGTGCATCCAGAACGCAGGCGTGCCTGTGGCTGGAATGGCAATGTCGGCAGTGCCCGTTCTTGTGGCAGCCGTCTCCAACATTCGCGACAAGAAAAAAGGCACGGCTTTGGCCTGGTCGCGTCTGGTGCCGGGGCTTTTACTCATTGTTTGCGGTTTTGCGCTTGCGAGCATGACCGAGTTTGAAATGGTTGTTCGTGCTTCGGCCGACGGCGGCGTGAAGTTTTGGTACGGCGTGATGATGGGTGTTGCCGCTTTGCTGCTCTGGACGTGGTATCCGATTCGAAACGCCGACTGGCTGCTGGCCCACCCCGGCCGTTCCCCACGAGCCTGGTCCACGGCGCAGGGACTAACGACGTTTCCTTTTGCCGTCGTGATGTATCTTTTTTTCTGGGAGCTGGAGCCCGACGGAACGCCATTGCTTGGTTATGACCCGATGTGGTTTGTGTTTGTCATGGTGTTCAGCGGACTGATGGGGTCTTGGGTCGGTATTGTCTTCTGGAACGCGATGAGTCAGCGTTTGCCGACGGCACTGGCCGGCCAGATGATCGTTTTTGAGACGATCTTTGCCGTGACCTACGCGCATGTGTTGCGTATGCAGTGGCCGGCGTGGAACATGCTTGCCGGCATGGCTTTGCTTTTGGCGGGCGTTACTTTGTCGTTGAAGGTCTTTCAGGCGGCCAAGGCCAAAAGAGGAGAAATTGTCGTTTGACAGTAATCAGGCTGACGTCAAAATCGTTCTTTGCGCATAATTGCGACAGAAAAAATTAACGCGCGAAATTTGAATTATGAATACGACTTCAGAAACAAGCGGCGAGCGGGTGTCGTTGGCTGTCATCGGAGCGGGCACCTGGGGGTCGGTACTTGCGCACATTGCAGCGCCATGCGCCGATGTCGCGCTTTATTCGGCGACGGGTAAAAACGTTCTAGCATTGCAGATGGATCGCCGACATCCGAAGTTGCCCGGATTCATTCTGGATCCTCGCGTTGATGTCAGATCAACGATGGGCGAGGAGCTACGTGAGGCAAACGCCGTCATTTTGGTGGTGGCATCGCGTTACATTCGCGACATGGCTCGCCATATTGCTCCGTTGATTTCTTCCAAGACGGTTGTCTGCATCGCCGCCAAGGGCCTTGAACAAGGAAGTGCTAAGACACTTTCTGAGGTAGTTGCCGAGGAACTTCCCGACGCAGACATTTGTGTCTTGAGCGGAGGATCGCACGCCGAGGAGGTTGCCACCAATCTACCGTTCGGGATTAGTCTGGCTGGTAGTTCCTGTGCCCGTTCGGTCATGAAGCGCGTGTTTGCCAAAGCTCGCGCCCGCATTTCCGAGCAGGAAGATGTCAAGTCTCTGGAACGGTTCGGTGCTGTGAAAAATTTAATTGCCATTGCGGCCGGCATCGCCGAAGGTCTTGCATTGGGAGATAATTTTCGGGCCTGTTTCCTGACGGATGCCATTGCCGAGGCTCGCCGCTTTGTGGGAGCAAGTGCGGATGATGTTCTGAGTTATGGCGCGTTGGGGGATTTGTTGGCAACGGCTCTAAGCGTTCACAGCCGCAATTTCACTTATGGGTGTTGGCTCGGGCAGGGACTGTCGCCCGAAAAAGCGCTGGCCGAGGTAGGTATGGTGGTCGAGGGACTCAATGTTGCTCGTGTTTTCGATCAATTTCCCCGAAGTGACTGTCCGCTTCTGACGCGTGCGGCTAATATCGCCGTGCACCATGAAGACCTCACGCGCGAACGTTTCTTGTCGCGCCTTGGCTATTGATTTTTAATAGCAAATAAGTAAAATTGCGCCTTTCTCACGGTGTAGGCTCGACACCCGCACCGCATGTGTTTAACCGCCTCTTTTAAGGTGAAAAATGTCTGAAATCAACAAGGCAGAAGTTATTGCCCAGTACGCCCGCGCCGAAGGCGACACGGGTTCCCCCGAAGTTCAGGTCGCTCTGCTGACCGCTCGCATCAATTCCTTGACCGAACACTTCAAGGAACACAAGAAGGATCACCACTCCCGTCGTGGCCTTCTGAAGATGGTGAGCCGCCGTCGCAAGCTGCTCGACTACCTCAAGGGCAAGGACGTGGCTGCCTACCGCAAGCTGATCGATTCGCTCAAGCTGCGTAAGTAAGAATTGCCGAATCCCGCGGCCTGTTTGTCAAAGCGCAAACAGGCCGTAAGCTTGTCTAAGGACAGCTGAAAAAACAATTGATTAACCTGCTTTGCTCCGGCAAAGGCTCTTCGGGTGACGGTAACGCGCGTTGCGACACAAGCCTCTGACAACGGATCGGAATTTTGTGCCGCAGCGTGCCATCAAGCACCGAACGAACCAAAAGCCATACGGGAAGCAAAGCACCTGAGAACAAAGGAAACTCAAAAATGAGCATGTTCAACAAGGTCTCCAAGAGCTTCATGTTCGGCCAACACGAAGTGACGCTCACCACGGGCGAAATCGCCCGCCAGGCTTCCGGCGCCGTCGTTGTTCAAATGGGCGACACGGTTATTCTGGCTACTGTTGTGGCCAAGAAGGAAACCAAACCCGGACAGGATTTCTTCCCTCTTACCGTTGATTACATCGAAAAGGCCTATGCTGCCGGTAAGTTCCCCGGCGGCTTCTTCAAGCGTGAAGGCCGTCCGTCTGAGCACGAAACTCTCACGAGCCGCTTGATCGATCGCCCGATCCGTCCGCTCTTTCCGGACGGATTCTTTAACGAAGTGCAGGTGATTATTCACGTGCTTTCCGTTGATCCCGAAATCAACCCGGACATTCCTTCCATGATCGGTGCTTCCGCCGCTCTGACCATTTCCGGTATTCCGTTCAAGGGTCCGATCGGCGCTTGCCGCGTGGGTTATGTCAACGGCGGCTTCGTGTGCAATCCGACTGTTTCTCAGCTTAAGGATTCTCGTCTTGACCTTGTCGTAGCCGGTACCGAACGTGCCGTGCTGATGGTCGAGTCCGAAGCCGATTGCCTGCCTGAACAGACGATGCTCGATGCCGTGATGTTCGGGCATCAGCAGATGCAGGTGGCCATCAATGCCATCCACGAACTGACCGCCGAAGCCGGCAAGCCTGCTTGGGATTGGCAGCCTGCTCCGAAGAACGAGGCGCTCATTGCCCGCGTGCACGAAATTGCTCAGGCTGACATCGAAGAGGCCTACACGATTCGCTCCAAGCAGAGCCGTACCGAAAAGCTGCGTGCTATCTACGAAAAGGTGGAAGCTCAGCTGGCGGCCGATGCCGAAGCCGCAGGCACCGAAGTTGCCGACATGAACGAAGTTCACGGCATCCTCTTCGAAATGGAAGCCCACGTCGTTCGCACCAATATTCTCGAAGGCAAGCCCCGTATTGACGGTCGCGATACCCGTACGGTTCGCCCGATCGAAATCCGTCAGTCGATTCTGCCGCGTACCCACGGTTCTGCCCTCTTTACCCGTGGTGAAACGCAGGCTCTGGTGCTCACCACGCTCGGTACCAAGCAGGATGAACAGATCATCGACAACATCATGGGCGAAAGCCGCGATCGCTTCATCATGCATTACAACATGCCTCCGTTTGCCACCGGCGAAACCGGTCGCGTGGGCAGCCCCAAGCGTCGTGAAATCGGTCATGGTCGTCTCGCCAAGCGCGCTCTGAAGGCAGTGTTGCCCAGCGCCGAAGAATTCAACTACTCGATTCGCGTGGTTTCCGAAATCTGCGAATCCAATGGTTCCTCCTCGATGGCTTCCGTCTGCGGCGGCTGCCTGTCGATGCTCGACGCCGGTGTGCCGCTCAAGGATTACGTGGCAGGTGTTGCCATGGGGCTCATCAAGGAAGGCAACAAGTTTGCCGTTCTCACCGACATTCTCGGCGACGAAGATCACCTCGGCGACATGGACTTCAAGGTGGCAGGTACCGAAAATGGTGTGACCGCTCTTCAGATGGACATCAAGATTGAAGGTATCACGGCCGAAATCATGCAGGCTGCTCTGGCTCAGGCTCACGAAGGCCGCATGCACATCCTCGGCAAGATGCACGAAATGGCCGGCGACGGTGCCAAGGAACTCTCCGTCTGGGCTCCGCGTCTGCTCACCCTCAAGATCAATCCGGAAAAGATCCGTGATGTGATCGGTAAGGGCGGTGCCACGATCCGCGGTCTGTGTGAAGAAACCGGTTGCCAGATTGACATCGAAGACGACGGCACGGTGACGATTGCTTCCAACGATACGCAACGTGCTGAATTCGCTAAGAAGCGCATCGAAGAGATCACGGCCGATGTCGAAGTGGGCAAGATTTACGAAGGCCCCGTTGTCAAGCTGCTTGACTTTGGTGCCATTATCGGTCTGCTGCCCGGTAAGGACGGTCTGTTGCACATCAGCCAGATCGCCAACGAACGTGTCAATCAGGTCTCCGACTACCTGCAGGAAGGCCAGACGGTGCGTGTCAAGGTGATTGGCTTTGACGATAAGAATCGTCCGCGTCTGTCGATGAAGGCTCTTCTCAACGAAGAGTAACATGACGGCGGTCTTCAGCCGGCGCTTCATTGCCGGCTGAGGGCAAAAGCGAGGAAAAGCAAAGCGGACCGGTCGGTCCGCTTTCGCCGCCTTAAGAAACGAAGCAAGATCAGTTAAAATCTTAAATTCACTTTCGACAGCGGTTTTTGGAGAACGAAGGCATGCGAAACAGACTGGTAGTCGCCAACTGGAAAATGAACGGATCGCTTCAGGCTAATGCCCAGTGGGCAGAGGCGTTTCTTGCGTTGGAGAGCGCAGGTTGCGAAACGGCTGTCTGTGCGCCTGCCGTATATCTGTCCCAAATGGCTGGTTTGCTTAAGAACTCGTCGGTGGCGCTCGGTGCTCAGGATGTTAACGAATTCGAGTCCGGTGCCTATACCGGTGAAGTAAGCGCTCGTATGCTCGCCGAAATCGGATGCCGCTATGTGATTGTCGGTCACTCCGAACGCCGTGCACTATATGGTGACACGGACAAACGAGTGGCATTGAAGACCAAGGCTGCCTTGGCTGCGGGGCTTGAGCCCATCGTTTGTGTGGGTGAGACGCTCCAAGAGCGTGAAGCCGGTGAAACGATCGCTGTGGTGTCGCGCCAGCTCGAAGCGGTGATGCTCGAAGTAGGAACAGAGGATTTTGTGCGCTGTACGATTGCCTACGAGCCTGTTTGGGCGATTGGTACGGGTAAAAGTGCAACGCCTGAGATTGCGCAGGAAGTGCATGCCGCTTTACGTGCGGAACTTGCTGGCCATGGAGCTGAGCTTGCTCAAACGGTGCGAATCCTCTACGGCGGCAGCGTCAAGCCCGCCAATGCGGCTTCGCTTTTTGCCATGCCCGACATTGATGGCGGTTTGATCGGCGGGGCAGCGCTTAAGGCACAGGATTTTTATGAGATCTGCACGGCGCACTGATGGCGCAGGCAGATTGAGAGCTTTTTAATAACCACAATCAGAACCCTCACGGAAAACACACAACTATGCAGATGTTGATGAGTATCGCAATCGTTGTGCAGATCATTGCTGCGATTGCTGTCATTATTCTGGTGCTCCTGCAGCACGGCAAGGGCGCCGATCTCGGTGCTGCTTTTGGTTCGGGCGCCTCCGGTTCGCTTTTCGGCGCCACCGGCTCGGCCAACTTCCTGTCGCGTTCCACGGCTGTGGCTGCGACGATCTTTTTCTGCGCCACCATTGCCATCACGCTCGGCTCCGGTGCTTTCAACAAGCAGAGCCAGCAGAGACAGGGTGGCGTGCTCGGTACGGTGACGACCGAACAGACGACGCAGGCTCCCGCTGCAGCTGGCTCTGAAGCGCCTGCTGCGAAGGATGACTTGCAATCCAACCAGGTTCCGCGTTAATATTCGCGGCTTCGCAGTCGGTCCCGGTTATGTCCGACTGTGAGTGACTCAAAGAAAACAAAAGTTTTCTTGAGTGCCAAGCGGTCGTGGCGAAATTGGTAGACGCGCAGCCTTGAGGTGGCTGTGGTGAGAGCCATGAGAGTTCGAGTCTCTCCGACCGCACCAAGTGCTGGGGTATCGCCAAGTCCGGTTAAGGCAGCGGATTCTGAATCCGCCATTCGTAGGTTCGAATCCTACTACCCCTGCCAAAACGCTTGAAAACCGGGTGATCTGAAAAAAATTCAGAAAAGGCTTGCAAAGTTCGGAAGCCTATGTATAATTCCGAACTCTCAGCAAGACGGAAGTCGAGTTGGGAATTAAAAATCTGAAATGCGGTCGTGGCGAAATTGGTAGACGCGCAGCCTTGAGGTGGCTGTGGCGAGAGTCATGAGAGTTCGAGTCTCTCCGACCGCACCAAGTGCTGGGGTATCGCCAAGTCCGGTTAAGGCAGCGGATTCTGAATCCGCCATTCGTAGGTTCGAATCCTACTACCCCTGCCATCGCACTTATCAGATTGATGAAGAGGCCGCGCCGAAAGGTGAGCGGCTTTTTTCATGCCTATTTTCCAGACTTGCCCAAACAGAACGGGCAGAAAAAGCGTGTTTGGCTCTTCCGCCCGTCCGAGAACTGTTGCTCTTCGTTAGGCCTTATTGACAGAATCGCTGGATTCGTTGTCAGTCGTTCGCTCGACTGCGGCTTGTTTTTCCATTTCACGTCGCACTTCGCATCCGCTCTCGGAAAGCGCTTTGGGCATACCGGTCGCGGGGGCCGGAGCCTTCGGGCGGAAGAAGTAAAGGATGGCGACTACAGGAAAGAGCATGGCACCGGCGGCCGCTAGCGTGACCTGATTGCTTGCCCATGTGGCAAGTGCTCCGCCCAGCACCGGGCCAATCACACTACCGAATTGCTGAACAGAGTAAGAGTAGGCGAACACTTTGCCGCGATCTTGAGGATCAGACGATTGCGTCAGTACAGCGTTGATGGCCGGGAAGATGCCGGCAAAGGTCAGGCCACCTACGAAGCGCCAGATCGTAAACCAAGTGAGGTCGTGAGGAATAGCTTGCACAATGCCGAAGATGCCGCTCAGAAAGAGCGAAAGATAGAGGACCGGACGGTAGCCCCATCCCTGACCGAGCATTCCCCATGGCGGAGAGGCGATCACGCCGGAGATGCCTACGATTGAAAAGACCAAACCGGAAATGAAGACGATGCGATCCATTGAGCCCTGCAGTTCCGCGATGTAAAGCGGCAGCACGGGTTGAACCATCAGTACGCTCATTTGAACTACAGCTGCGGCAAAAAGCATGCGCAGAATGACGGGGTTGCGCAAAGGCGTAACTCGAACGGGATCATCGGCGCTTTTTTGTACGGGCTTGGCTCGCGGCGGTTCCTTAATCAATACCGCCAGCGCGATGGTGATGGTGGTGAGCGCTACAGCGGCGATCTGAAACGTCGAGCGCATCCCAAACACTTCTGCGAGAAAACCGCCCACAAGCGGTCCCAGAACGCCTCCTGCGGTCAGCCCTGCTTGCATCAGGCCCATGCTAAAGCCGATCTTCTTGTGCGGAATGACGGAAGTCAAAATAGCCAGCTGAGCCGGCCATAAGCCAGCGGCAAGACCTTGCAGTACGCGAACCCCGAACAATTGCCAGGGGGTCTGGACGATGGAGCCCAGAAAGTAGGTGATTGCCAAACAGCTGGCGGCGCGCAACGCCATGAGCTTGCGAGAGCCCTTATCGGACATAGCTCCCCAGATGGGAGCGAAAATGCCTGAAATCAAAAAGCTCACGGCAAAAATGATGCTGCTCCACCAATTGACTTCCGAGGTTTGAACGCCGAGCTCTTGGATAAGATACATCGGCAGAAACGGAATCAACATGGTGTAGCTTGCCGACATGAGAACCGTGCTGCACGTCAGGACGGCTAAAACCACACGCCAGTTCATAAAAATCCTCAGTATTTTTTGGGATCTCAAATTTTGAGTCTACGCCTAAAAAACGATTTGTAGCGCAGGTGTTGCTCAAAGAAAGTCCACGATGTGCAAAAGAGCTCGTCGCAGTTTGAGACGTTTGGCAATACATGCGAAAAATGTAGCTGCAGTAAAATTTCGACTCCGAAGGTTCGGGAGCAAGAAACGCCTTTCGCCTCGAACCGATAACTGTATTCATTTCATCAATTTCTTGCTTCTGTTATTTTCCCCGTGAAAGCTCTTACTCCCATTCTTTTCGCTCTTTTTATGGCTTGCACCACTCAAGCCTTTGCATTTGATCCTGATCTTGCTGCGATCGAGAATCAGGCGCTGATGCAGCGGTTCCCGAAGGGATCAATCACGACTCGAGAAGCCGCGGATCAGGCATTGCGGGAAGTACGTGCCGCCAAAAGCAAGTTGAAGGAACTTTCGGAATATTCCAAGCGTCGCTGTAATGAGAACATTTTTGTGAACAGTTGCGTAGAGGATGTCCGTAAGGCCGAGTTGCGTCAATCTCGCCGTCTGCAAGCGATCGAGTCCGAGGCTCGCCGTATTGTGCGCGAAGATGAAACCCGCAAGGAAGCGGTTCGACAGAAAGAGCGTGATGCCAAAGCCGCTCAGCCGCCCAAGTCGGTAAAAAAAGCAACGCCGCGTAAACCTACCGAAGCGCAGAAAAATGCTCAGGAAAACAAGGCAGCTCACGCCAAGCGCATGAAGGCTCTTGAAGAACGTCAGGCTGAGGCCGAACAAAAGAAAGCGAAAGAAGCCAAGCATCGCGCAGAGTACGACAAGAAGGTCGCCGAACGCGAGAAACGCCGTGCCGATCGTGAAAAGGCTTTGGAAAAGCGAGCCAAACAAAAGGCTAAAAAAGAACAGGAACAAAAAAAGAGCGAGGCAAACAAGAAGTGAAATCAGGGCTCAAGAGCGGACGAGCGGACCTTGAGCTCGACGAGATTGCGAGAAGTTTGCTTGCTGATGAGAGTTTTTTAGCTGATGATCTCAAGCAAATGGCTCATATCACGGCGCCAATTGATGCGCCGATGATCCCGTTTGCTGAGTTTGAAAACGGCATCGGAAGTCCTGCGAAATCGGCAGAGCGGGAGGAATCTGCTGTCGGACAAGGAGCAGTTTTCCCGGAGGACTACGAAGCGCGTGTGCAGCAGGCTTTTGCTTCTGACGGCTCTTTGGCGCACGCAACGACGGGGTTTGTTTCGCGTCCGGCTCAAATCGAGTTTGCTCTGGCTGTGGCTAAGACACTTCAAAGCAAAGGCAAGCTTTTGGCGGAAGCAGGAACAGGTACCGGTAAGACCTTTGCGTATCTCACCCCAGCTTTGATCGCAGGCTGTCGCGTTATCGTGAGTACGGCGGGTAAATCGCTTCAGGAACAGCTCTGTCGTAAAGATATCCCGGCTCTGATGCGGGCCTGCGGATTGCCTGCCAATGTTGCGCTTCTCAAAGGACGCTCGAACTATTTGTGCAAGCATCGCATCAATATGTGCGAACGCGGAGAAATCACACTAGCTTCGCGGGATGCTGTGGAGGATTTTCGGCGAATTCGTATCTTTTTGGATCGTACAAAAACGGGGGACATCAGTGAAGTAAGCGGCGTGGCAGAAGACAGCGCCGTGTGGCCTTCCGTCACCAGTACGGCCGGCAATTGTCTCGGTAAACATTGTCAGTACGCTCGTGAATGCTTTGTGACTCGAGCTCGCTTGAGAGCTCAGAAGGCAAATGTCATTGTCGTCAATCACCATCTGTTTCTTTCGGCGGCGGCCATGGAGCTCGAAGGTGGTCAGGACGACGGGATGCTGCCGCGTGTGGACGCCGTGATTTTTGACGAAGCGCACAAACTTCCCGAAATCGCCACGAATTACTTCGGCAGCGAATTGTCCACGACAGCCATTCGCGAGGTCGTTGAAAGCATGCGCCCCATTCTGATGGGCAAGTTCAAAAGTGCTGCCCCCAAGGGAACCTCGTGGGATGTCATCACGCAGACGATCAAGAAGTCTCTTTATGACTTTGTGTTGGGGCTCGAAGGCGCCGGTGTGCTCGAAGGTGACAGCCGCAATATTGAGACCATCAGCGGCATGCAAGGATCGACTCAGCATTTGGAAAATGCCGCGCTTGTGCTGGAAGTGTTGCTGGAAGCGGCTGCACCTTTTGTTGAAATGAGCGACGATCTGGGCGTCTTCATTGAGTCGGGCACCGCCATCCTGCAGGACATGAAGCAGTGGGTGATCTGGCTTAAACACGCCGGAATGCCGATGCCGCCGGAGCAAAAGCCGCTTGTGCGCTGGATATCGCGCAGTCGTAGTGAAGCGCGCCTTACAGTGACGCCTTTGGATATTGCCGAACCGTTCTCTCGGATGATGAGTCTGCGTAAAGAAACGGCCTGGGTTTTCACGTCGGCAACAATGGCTGTAGGTGATGGGGAATTCAAGCATTTCACGCAGGCGCTCGGCATCGAAGGTGCCGAGGAGCATGCTTGGAATTCTCCGTTTGATCATGAGAATCAAGCCATGCTCTATGTGCCGCCCGATATGCCGAATCTCAAAAGCGGCGTGGCGCGGGACGAATTCACGGATGAACTCATAAAACAGGTCTGGCCAGTGATTGACATGGTGCAGGGGCGAGCTTTTGTGCTGTGCACCAGCTATCGAGGCATGGAGCGTGCAGCCGAGCAGTTGCGCGAATACATTGCCGCCAATGGGCGTGACTATACGGTTTTGGTCCAGCGCGAGGAGTCAAAAGAGAAGCTCCTGGATAAGTTCCGCCACGAGCAGCATCCCATTTTGGTGGCAACGATGAGTTTCTGGGAGGGCATCGACATCAAGGGCGATCAGTTGTCACTTGTGATCATTGACAAGCTTCCTTTCCCAAATCGTGAAGATCCCGTGTTTGATGCGCGTTGTAAATGGCTCGACAGCCAGGGGCAGTCGTCCTTCAATATTCTGTCCGTGCCCGCTGCTGCCATTGCGCTCAAGCAGGGTACAGGGCGTTTGATTCGCAGTGAAGCCGATCGCGGCATTCTTATCATTGGTGACGTGCGTCTGGTTCGCTCGGGTTACGGCAAGAAGATTTGGCAGAGCTTGCCTCCATACACAAAGACGCTCCGATTAGAGCGTCTGATGCAGTTCTGGAACGAACCTGACTCTTGGCAGTGACGAAGCTCAGCTTTTGCTTGAGCGCGTGGCTTTCTCCGCTTTGCTACGAGCGGTCTTTTGGGAGGGCCGCTTCTTGTGTCGCACACGTTGCGGCAGTTGATTGGCGGAGTGCGAAGCTTGAAGAACTTCGGCAAGGATCCCTTCGCAACTTTCCAGATTGTCGAGGCAATATAGGACGCTCAATACGGTACCGATGGAAACCGTCGTGTCGCCCTGTTCAATGCGCTTGTAAGTCGAAAGCGACGTGCGGCTTTTCTGCGCCAATTCTTCTTGCGTAAGTTTGCAGCAACGGCGGGCAGCGGAAATGCGTTCACCTAATTCTTCCGTGAAACTTTGTACGGGAAGGATGAAAAAGCGCTTCTGAGGAGCGCGCGCAGGAATTTGTTTAGGCGCTGCTGACATGATTGAAAAGCGTCGAAAATTTCAAACGTGAACAAACTTAGCCTAGCAAACTGAGTCTCTGAGATCAAACAGAATCTCAAAACAGACCTTGGAATACATCATGCTCGTAGAGCACTTTAAGTCCGATGGCAAACAAGACGGCGGCGCCGAAAAGCGAGAGCTTGGCGCTGTGGCGAGCTGCTCTGCTTGAAAGTTTGCTGCCGAGCATAACGGCAATAGCTGTCAGCACAATGCAGACGGAGCCAATGACGACCGAGGGCCAGAGGATCGGGAATTTGGCCATGGCAAACGAAAAACCGACGGCCAGTGCATCGAGGCTCGTCGCAACCGACAACGTCAAAAGTGTCCCCCAGGGCACGGTACCGCAGACTTGGCACAGTTCAGGTTCTTCTTCATCGCCGAAAGCCTCGCGAACCATCGATAAGGAGACCCAGGCAAGCAGTGCAAAAGCAATCCAGTGATCCCAAGAGCTGACCAAATCCGCAACGGTATTGCCGGCAAGTCCTCCCGCAAGTGGCATCAGGAACTGGAAAAAGCCGAAAGCTGCAGCGAATTGAAAGATGTGTTTGGTCGTAACGTGTTTGCAGGTGGCGCTCCAGCATAGAGCGACGACCATGGCGTCGATGGAAAGTGCGACGGCAATACCGAGGACTTGCAGGATAAGCATTTTCAAAACTACATACGAAAACCCCGCAGGATGTAAGTCCTACGGGGTTAAGAATCTTGGCGGAGAAGGAGGGATTCGGACTTTTTCTCTGACGCCAATAAAATCAAAGACTTAGCTTTCCGCATTTTAGTAAAAATTGCACAGGGTCACCAAAAAGGTCACCAAAAAATCCCTAAAGAATTAACTATCGCAAACAATGCGTTGATTAATGTTGTTTATCGAAAAAGGGACGGACCTCAATTCTGCCAGCCCTCAATGGTGCCGTTCTTCTGTAAAGCCTACGATCGCTGAACACGCCATCCCAAGTAACGCTCCGCGAATTGCGCAGCAGTGAGTATCTCTGTAGCGCCTATATGTCTACGTTCGAGTAAGCCGGCGCGTTGGTCCCCAGTGACAAGATTGTTTGCAGAACCAGCCTCACAAATCGCGATCAAGAAATTGTCATCAGGGTCGAGCGCTTCTTCAGAAATCAGCGATTCAGGGCGAACAATCGTTGCCAAGCTACGCATACGATTGACGAGCACTCCAACTTGGTGTGGTTGCAGAAAGGGCTGCAAATGGGCATAACGCGAGACTCGCCGAATTTCTTCGAGCTGATCCTCTGAGGTGAGAAGCTCAAAGTCTCCGGCGAGCCATGATTGAAGGATGAGGTCAGGGGGATTGTGCGGCGAAATGAGCGCTGAAATCAGAACATTTGTATCAAGAACGACTTTCATCTCGATTGGTCCTTAGCCCAGGCAATTCCATCCGCAATAATCTTGTCGAGCTCATTCTGGGATAGCCCAGATGCACGCACCTTTTCCTTAGCCTCTCCTGTAAGCGAAGACAAGATGTAACGGGAAACCGCCTTTTGGACCAAAGAAGAAAGAGAACCCTTTTTACCTCCTTGAGACGCAAGGTAAATGCGAGTAGCTTCATCAAAATCAGGTGGAACCGAAATGTTCCACTTTACATTCGCAATGCGAGTGGCAGACTGTGTCATGAGTATTCCTATAACCCGAAGGGATGATATGCGCCTATCTGCCTATGATTATAGGCGCAAATGTGGCACGCCGGTGCCTTCAGCGGTTCTTTATGGGGGTTCGTCTCAGACGCAAGCGTAAATTTTCACTTTGACGCAACGAGATCTTTCCACCTAAA
>ERZ840517.616-NODE-616-length-46075-cov-3.764885_pt1 | contig 46075 bp, 46 predicted proteins | sample MGYA00519876_ERZ840517 | MGnify/ENA primary metagenome ERZ840517 (study PRJEB31850, sample SAMEA3708882) | human gut metagenome | biome: human gut; feature: human-associated habitat; material: faeces | place: China | collected 2014 ... | reverse complement strand
TCGGTAGGGTTAATCATTATTGTCTTGCCGCTTTGATTTGTAAAAATGCGTTCCTGTTTTCGTGTAAAGCAGGTCATCGGCATCATAAAGAGACAAGTTATTTTTAATGGAAAAACGAACAATGCAATGAGAAAGTGAATCGTTCAAGTAGAAACCAGCCGCATGGAACAGCGCCTCTGCTTGGTTCAACGGAACATTAAAAGCAATCAAAATAGCCGCTATTGTCTGGAAATTATAGTTAATCGACTTGTAGCTAACAATGTTTTGATAAACGTGTTTCGACAAGAATGTTTTCGCACAAAAAATTGCTTGGTTAATATTCTTTTCATAAAAAATCTTATTTAATCCAATCAACAATTCGGAATAACGTGAATTGCTATTCTTTTCTCCATAATAACGGTTAAATTCGTCCAAAACCCTGTTATTCAATGACAGGATCGACCTTTAAACGTAATTAGCGTTTAAAGATATAATGGACAAACCAACTAACAAAAATCCAAGCGAAACGAGCGGGGGGCAGGGTGGATACGGACGCGCACGGGGAAAGGTGCCGGGGCTGCTGGGGGATTGCGCGAGAGAAGATTTCCACATGACCACCTCCTCAATCAAAAAATTTTAGGGCATTGTGATAGAAAAGCTGCCCGTTCCGCTGGATTTTTACATTTAAACTCCTTAAAATAGGCGCAAAAAAGACACGTTTATTACACCGTGTCTGAAAACGCAATCTGTTGAGATTGGTACGCTCTTAAATTTACTCCATAAAATGGGTATACTAATACTAAAACTGTGCCGATTGTTCGGCGTTTACTTAAAAACAACGCGACTTTTTCAGTCGGAAACTTGATACTATATGAGTATAATAACGCAATTAAGGCTGATTGTCAACACTTTTAGGTTAGAAAACGGGTAAAGGAGATTTTGAAAGTGCATGTTCAATTTAAATTCGTTGTTTCCTGTATATTTCTGTGATATACTTGACACAAATAGAAGCATCAAACTCCATATAGGGGGAATAACAATGAAAAAGAGAGCTACCGCCGTTATGGCGCTCGGCTTGTCGGCAGTGATGTTTGCAAGTGCAGGAGCCGTTGCAGACCTCCCTGCTACTCCGACGCGAACGAGGGGTCAGTCCGTATATGTTGGAAACACACGAGTCTACCCTACCGGCTACAATATTGCAGACAACAACTACTTCAAGCTCAGAGATCTCGGTAAGCTCGCTGGTTTTGGCGTGGATTGGGACGAAACTACTCGCTCTGTGCTGATCTCGACCGAACGCACAACACCTGATCTTTCTAATATGGTTGATATGGCGCTCACGGGTTCTACCGCCAAGCTGTCGCCCCAGACCTTTAAGGTTGATGGCGAACAGGTTGCGATTAAGTCCTATCTGATTCGCGGAAACAACTACGTCAAGCTCCGCGACATTGCAAAGGAAGTGCACTTCGGCGTAGAATTCGATCTTGCAACGAAGAAAGTAACCATTGACCCGGACGGCGTGTATATCGATGACGACGATGTTCCGATTACGCCGGACAATCCGTCTGAACCGACTACGCCGACGCAGCCGTCTAATCCAACGACTCCGAGCACGCCTGCAACGGGTTCCGCCATCACAAAATGGAACTCGACCATGTCGGATTTCAATGAAGCGATGATCAATTGCAACTGGAACCATGACAAATACCTTGAAGTCGCAAAGAAGTATGGCACGGCTATCACTGGCAAAACGAACGCCACCATTGCTGATGTCATTGCAGCCCTGGAAGCTATGACCGGCGCTCCGGTTGAAGCAGTATCTATGGACAACAAGCCAGTCAACATTTTCTGGTCCAAGGAGCTGCGTAAGGCTATGGGTGAAACTGTTAAGGATGATAACAACATCAGCGGTAACACCAATAATGGCAACAACTCGAATATCAGCAACGGCAGCCAGACCACGGTTACCGAAGCAACTCTCCGTCAGTGGGAGCAGGAGATGGTTGAGCGCGTTAATGAGGAGCGTGCAAAAGTTGGTGCACCTGCACTCGAAGTTGACGACAATCTGATGGCGTTTGCCCAGTATTGGGCAGAGCATCTGACAACAGATTTTAGACATTCTGCATGGTCTGAAATTGAGGCATTTGCGAATGATAAAGGCATAAATTCTAACCGCTTAGATGGTAGTGAAAATATTACCGGCGCAGGTTATGCATATGGACAGGGTTATGGAATGGTTACGCTCGCTATGAATGCATTTATGAATTCGGACGGTCATCGGCGCACTTTGCTTAGTACGGAATATTCCAGAGTGGGTATTGGTTTCGCTATTGCAAATGATGGAAATGTTTATTGTTGTCAGAGCTATGGCTTCTAATTAAACAAAAACTTTCTATCGTATTAAAAAGCAGATGTAATTGTAATTACATCTGCTTTTTCTTCTTTTATCGAAATTTAAAGGTAGCTAATTTTTCGCGCCCCTCTTTGAGCGAAGAAGATTCGACCGCTTGCTTCCGTACAGGCTCGGTCTCAAGTTCTTTCCTTAATCTTTCAAATGCCTCCATATCTTTCGCGTAAAATTCTTTTATGATGGATGAAGTAGCCATATGAATATCTCCTTCAGAGATTTATTCTGGCGTTAGCATATCGTAATATATGATTTACTCAAGCGTTCGCTTGAAATGGATACATAAATGTTTTTTTGTATCATACAATCAGCTTAAACGTTGATTTTTAAGGAATGACAACAGTATGATAAGAAGGTATCATTAATGCCAACATCGAGTATTTTTACGAGTATCATCATTGACATCTCTGAAAAACAGAAAAATTTATTGATGTGTTTGAGAAATCTAACCGCGATCCTACATGGAAGCCGACAACACCCATTGTGTCATTGACTGATACGGAGGAAATTCGTAGGTTGATGGCGAAGAAGACCGACAAGTAAATATCTGTATACATTCTATAGCCAGCATACCGTAAAATACGCTGGCTATTTTTTTAATAAAAATTCTACCAGCAAAGTTGCGCCAAAAAATTATTTTTTGAAAATGCACTTTCAAATCAATTATTAGCACAGCATCTTAACATAAATTGACACGTCTTGCACGAAGGCTTATAATGGACTCAAAGATTTCCAAAGGGAGGAAAAACAATGAGCAAGAAAAGAACAATAGCCATTGCGGCAGGTTTGTCCGCGCTGATGATGGCGTGTGCAGGTGCAGCCAATACCGCGACAGCTACACCGACCGGCAACAGCATTTATGTTGACGGCACGAAGGTTAATGGCGCGGCTTATATGATCAACAGCAACAACTATTTCAAGCTGCGTGACATCGCAGCTATGGTAAACGGCAGCGCCAAACAGTTTGAGGTAAGCTGGAATCAGAACGAAAAGCGCATCGACCTCACCACCAACAAGGCTTACACCGTTGTCGGTGGCGAGCTTGCGCTCCCTTCGGCGACCACAAAGACTGCCAAGGAGTCTACTGCGGTAGTATATAAGAATGGCACCAAGGCGGCATACACCGGCTACACCATTGCCGACAACAACTACTATAAGCTCCGTGACCTGTGCAAGGACATGGATATTGGTGTCAAGTACGATAATGCGACCAAGCGCGTCGACATCCTGACGACTGTGGGTTACGGCAAGGAAGGGGAAGCAACGACTCCAGTAGCTCCGACGCCGACTAAGCCGACTACGCCGGAGCAGCCGTCGACGACGAAGCCCACGACTCCGTCTACGCCGTCTGCTCCGTCGAAGGATGAGAGAGAACAGTATATTGCGGGAGATCTTCGTCAAGAGGGTGATCCCGGGATTATTAGCGCTAACTGTGGAAGTGACAGTGACCCGACATATTATTATTTTCCTTCGTATGGAAGATACACAAAGGACTATCAAAATTACTTAGATAGTTGCAATGAAGAAATTGTTACCAAAACAATCCATTATCACACGTATTGCACGCAGACGAAGGAAAAAGATTTGTCGGGTTTCCCGGTCGAGGTTGTTGTAGCTGATACAAGCATTACCAAAGGGGAAAAACTTGCCCATGCGTTAATGCTGTATATCGATTCCCCGTCTGGGTCATTTGATTTAAAAATGCCTAAGAGTTTCTATGAACGAACAATGAATGGAGAATGGGTATTTCGTATCAAGGGAGCAATTACTGAAAACACTGGTATGCAAACAGAAAAAAACGGAACCGTTTATGAAATTGACGGAGCAAAAATTAACGGAAGCGATGTTAGAGAGAGTAAGCCAACATCGGTTCGGCTTGAGTTGAGTCGCGGAGATTATGCCGAATAACGAGAAATCGTTGCACGACTTGCGCCGAACCGTGGGATGAAAGGCGTTTATCGTATATCATATACCCGCACAAATTTATGTTGTATTTGTCAATTACCCGTGACTGAAGTCCATAAGCCATCAGAAATTGTTGAGAGCGCGAATCCCACTCCGTAAGGGGTGGGAGGACGTCAATCGGATATTCAAAAGTAATGTGAAGCCTCTTGTAGTGCTAAAATGGTTTGTAAGTCATTTAGCGGTACAAGAGGTTTTCTTTAAAGCGAAAAGGAACGTTTGTTCTATTTTATATTGACGAAAACAAAGGATAGATGTAAAATAGAAATATGGATTTGGAAGAGTTAACCAATAAGCTTGGCTGCATAATTGATGCGGTACAAGCTCTTTTTCTATCCCCCTTATACGAATGGAAGGAGAAAAAGGAGAGTCCCCAAGACGGGGACTCTTGGAATAGGTAAGTCAGATATTCAGCCGTTCAGCCAGCAGCCGGGCAGTCTTGTCGGCAAGCTCCGGAGGCGGGGAAATCTCGTTCAGCACAGCAGCGTATTGCCTGAGCCGGTCGGTTTCATCCTCTGCAGGCTCGATGCTGGCGATGATGGCCGTGATCTCATCAAGACACATTGGCAACACCTCGAATTTCTTGGAAATCTCCAGTCTGTAAGTCAAACCCCAGATTAACCGCTCCAGTAGCTCCATGACGATGCTTTGCCAAAGTACATTCGACCTCTACCAATCGTTCTTCTCCTGCCAGTTTTAGTCGGTGCATGTCCTCTCGATGCAGGAGAAAGACTCCATCCGCATCCTGTTCGATTGCACCCGAATCGCGTAAATCAGCCAAGCAAGGACGTTTGTCCGGGCGCATTTCATTTGCACGGTTGAGCTGCGCCAGACACAGAACGGGAACGCCGAGCGAACGAGCCAGAGCCTTGAGTTCCCCGGAAATAGCGGTAACTTCTTCGTAACGACTGTTATAGTGTCGGGTGGGTTTCAGTAAGCCGAGGTAGTCGATTACTACGAGCCGCAAATCCTTTACCTGATGCGCCAACACTCTAATATCGTTGATCGAACAGTGTTCTCGACCATTCATATATAACGGCTCGTGTGCCAACTGCTTATGAGCCAAAGCAACAGCGACTTCTTCTTCTGCGGCGAGGGTGTGCATCAGGAGTCTGTTTGCCGGTATGCCAGTTATACGAGCGATACGACGTGCGGTAAGCTGTACAGAATCCATTTCGAGTGTGACAAACAGAACCGCACCCGTATGGGCCGCTACGGTATCTGCAATTTGTAAAGCAAGCGCCGTTTTGCCACAGCCAGGGCGAGCGGCCATGATGTAAAGACCACTGTTCAGCATTCCGCCTCCTAAGGTTTCATCTATGGTAGGCAAACCCGTGGGGACAAAGAGCGTTCTGCCAGCAGCACGGAAATCATAAAAAGCAATAGAGGCGTGCGTACTATCAAGCAATTCGCAATGTCCATTGCGAACGAGGTCATCAAGCTGCTTGGCTGCATCACCAATGATGGCATTAGGTTCATCACCTTGCCGGGCGCGTTTGGTAATTGAATCGCCCAACTGGAACAACGTCCGCAGGTTCGTGCTGCGCTTAACAATGGCGATGTTCTGATGGAGTGCGCTTGGTACGCATGCGATACACATATAGTCCATAAGTAGTTTCCTGTCGATACCAGCGCACGCTACGCAATCTGCAATAGTGGTGGCATCGGGTACATCGCCATCGGCAGCGATCATCCGGGCAGCGTGCATAATTTGCCGAGCAGCATTATTAACAAGATCGCTTTCGCTTAATTCGCCCAGAATAGCGTGCCACAATTCCGGGGTTTCAAGTGCCGCACCGATGATGGCGTTCTCGGCCTGTAAGATGTTATCATTCGACATAAGTCATAACCTTCTTTCCGTCAGCGTCTGTAGCGTATTCTATATGCTTTCCTGCGGATTGTACAGGAGCTGGCGCTTGCTCATGTGCCGCCATCTTGGGCTTGTTTTTGCGTTCCCAACTTTGTAAAGCGGCCTGCCAGTTCCGCATAGGCTGCTTTCCCATCATCCAGCCGCGAGCAGCGTAGTGGAGGAAGAACTCTTCGGCGTCAACAACACTTTTACGCTCAACGCAGTAAGCCTTGATGTCATCGAGCGATGGCGTCTGGAAGTCGTTACTCATAGCATCCTTATTCTTTTTATTATTCTCTTTTATGTTTCTATGGTTGGTCTTTTCGCCGAGGGGGTGTTGGCTTTTTGAACAAGGGGGCTTGTTGTTTTCCTTGTTATCCATGACATTATTATCAAGGGGCACCAAGGAAGAAATTCGCCGCCGCCCGTTATTCGGATCGCATGAAACACAAACATAACCGTGCTTGATCAACTGTGAGATGCTCCGGGAAATGCAATCTTTCGAAACGCCTAAGCGCTCCGAAAAGAAATGGTTGTTAGCCCAGCAAGAACCATCTTTCTGTAGGGCTGCGATAAAACCGTACAAGAGTACAGTGCGCGGAGGCAAGTTGCGGTCGAGATATACTTTCGACGGGATGGAAATATATTTGTTATCCATTGCTGTTCATCTCCTTTGCGGCTGAATACGACGAATGCCGTGGGTGGATTCTGGTTCTTCGGTGGGCGGGTTCTCCAAGTAATCAAGGAGAGCGTCGAAGTTGATGAGGCGGCGGTTACCGTTGCCTATGGGGACGGACGGGATGATTCCCTGATTGACAAGGCGCTTGATCAGCCGGGCGTTGACGGGGGTATTCGGGTCGAGCTGGTGGAGCTCGGCGACTGCTTGGGTGATATATCTCATTCTTACGGATTTCATTACGATTACCTCTTTCTATATTCATCTACAGTTTTAATCAAATGGATAGGCATATACAATAACATTTGACATCATCTGTAGCTTGTGATAGTATTATATCAGCAGATATTAGCAATGTACAGCGCATAAATGATAGTTTATTCAACGTATTGCAAATAATTGTTAGGAGTAACGAAATGACTAAAAACGAAGACAAAAAGAAAGAGCTCCCCATTTTTCAGGAAAGGCTCAATGCGGTAAAAGGTGACTTAACAATTGATCGTTTTGCACGAAAAGTTGGTGTTGCACGTGCTACAATGGGCGGTTATTTGGCCGGGACGCGCTTACCCAAGGCAGATCACCTCAAACAAATAGCCGAGAAATGTGGTGTTTCTGCTGACTATCTGATCGGGTTATCGGACGCTCAGAGTACAGATAATCGCGATATTAGCATGGCATTAGGGTTGTCAGACGAGGCAATCGAGGTTCTGCGAAAATCGAAAGAAAATCCGTTCCGCCATTTTGCGTATGATAAGATAATTGTTGATGATAAGATTTTGCCTGGAATAACAAACTATTTATTTGCATTTCTGGAATATCTGCGCTTGAAGAGTATATTTCGAGTTGTTCCTTGCAAGGGAGTAGGCGATGGACTTGCGGACAGAATGATGGTCAAGATTATGACCCATCTCCCGGAATGGAAAAGTAATGTGATTAACGAAATGAAAAAACCGTTGATGGAGCGGCTGCTTTTAGAGTATGTAGCAAATGTGGTGGATGAACAGAAATGCAACTCTATAGTTAATGAATACGAGTATTATCACGAGGAATGGCCTGAACCTAAGATTGAGTTCGAAGATGAAGAATATGAAATAGCCGTTGAAGATGACGTTGAAGATGACTTTGACTATGATGAGTGGCTGGCTGGATGTAAAGAAGCGGAAAAAGAAATGGCAATTGAAGAACAGAAAGAACAAAACAGATATGATGTCATTCAAAAAGTGTTGGAATATCGCCAAAAGGAGAACTGATGTATGGCTACTATCGAAAAACGTGGCGAAAGCTACAAAATCATTGTTTCTTGTGGTTACGACCTTGATGGCAAGCAGTTACGCCGCCGAATGGTCTGGAAACCCGAGCCCGGCATGACAAAGCGCCAGATACAGAAAGAGCTCGACCGGCAGGCGGTGTTGTTCGAGGAGAAGTGCCGGAACGGTCAGGTGCTCGAGGGTAATATCAAATTTGCCGAATTTGCGGAGAAATGGTTTGCAGACTACGCCGAAAAGCAGTTAAGAGCAACAACGGTTGCACGTTATCAATTACTCATGCCTCGTATCAATGCCGCAATCGGTCATATTCGTCTTGACAAGCTGCAACCACATCACTTAATGGAGTTTTACAACAATCTCGCTGAGAGCGGTGTACGCGAAGATACGCGCTATTGCAGTGCGGTTGACTTCAAAAAGCTGCTGAAAAAGCGTGGTATCACCAAGAGGACATTTGCGAAAGAGGCAGGCGTGTCTGTCTATGTGCTGGACAGTGTGACGCGTGGTGCTAATATTAGTACGACCAGCGCTCATAAGATTGTATCGGCGTTGGGACTTCCGCTCGACCAGGTATTTACGCCTGTTGGCGATAAGGACACGCTGGCGGTAAGCACAATTCTGCACCATCACCGGTTGATTTCGTCCATGCTGGGTACGGCGGTTAAGTGGCAGCTGATCTTCTCCAATCCATGCAGCCGCGTTGTTCTGCCGAAGAATAAGCGGAAAGAGGCGGTCTATCTGGACGAAGAACAGGCGGCGCAGCTGCTTGCAGCCTTAGAAAAGGAAAGCTTACAGCACCAGACGATTGTAAAGCTGCTGCTGTTTACCGGTATGCGGCGCGGCGAACTGTGCGGCTTGGAGTGGAAAGACATTGACTTTGATAACGCGGTGATTTTCGTGCGGCGTTCGTCCCTGTATCTGTCGGGCAAGGGCGTGTTCGAGGACGAAACAAAGAATGAAACAAGTGAACGCTGCATGAAGGTGTCAGACGATGTAATTACCATACTGCGTGTCTGGCGGGCAGAGCAGGCAAGACAGCGGCTCAAAATGGGTGACCAGTGGCAGGATACCGACCGTCTGTTTACAGCATGGAACGGCGCGCCTATTCGACCGGATGTAATCACCGCATGGTTTCACAGGTTCGTCACGAAGAACGGTTTGCCGCCTGTTCACATTCATTCTCTGCGGCACACAAACGCAACCCTGTTGATTGCCGCCGGTACGAACCTCACCACCGTTGCGGCGCGTCTGGGACACGCGAACACGACCACCACTAGCAAGATTTACGCGCACGCGATAAAGTCCGCTGATGAGGCAGCTGCCGAAGTCTTGCAGGACATTCTTCACCCCGTCAAGCGGCAGGCATAAACACAGCAAAAGGGCGCACCCATTCAAGCGGGAACGCCCTTGTTTTTTGATCGATAAACACCAAATGAACACCAATCGGATTTTATGAAATTGTGAAAACGGCGAAAAATAACAAAAAACCGCTCATTTCAACGAAACAAGCGGTTTAACATGGTACGCCCGGTGCGATTCGAACGCATGGCCTTTGGAGTCGGAGTCCAACGCTCTATCCAGCTGAGCTACGGGCGCGAGTACATGATATAGTATACCAGTCTTTCGTGCGTTTGTAAAGCGGTTATTGCGGGGTATTTCGGTCGAATTGTGCCGAAACACCCCGATTTCCGTCTTACGCCTGCGCGGCGTCCGGCTTTTTCTTCTTTTTGCGCTTGCGGTAGCGGTCCTCCTCGGAGAAAACACAGCCGCAGTAATTCTGCATGTACAGGCCAAGCTCACGCGCCTTATCCTGTCCCTCGCGGAAGCGCGGCGAAAAGTCGCGGTGCAGATACTCGACACCGTATTTTTCGGCCATTTGTTCGCAGATCTGACGCATCAGCTCGTGATTCTGGTACGGGCTGACAAACAGGGTAGAGGTAAACCGGTCGTAGCCATGCTCGGCGGCGTAGCGCGCGGTTTCCTCAAAGCGGAGCGCATAGCAGGTCGCACAGCGGTTGTCCCAGTGGGGATAAACAGCTTCGATGAACTTGCGCAGGCCGTACTCGTTCTCAATCTCCAGCTTGAGATCAATACTTTTTACATACTCAACGAGCGTATTCTTGCGCATTTTGTACTCTTTCATCGGGTGAATGTTGGGATTGTACCAAAAACCTACCGGCTCGATGCCCTCCTGCCGCAGCGTGTCGATGCATGCAATGGAGCAGGGCGCACAGCAGATATGAAGAAGTGTTCCGGACAAAAAATCAAACCTTTCTGAAATGATAGTTGGATTAACGGTGAGGATAAGCGGAAACTTATTTGCGTAGTAATGGATCAATATCTATGAATTCATATTCTTTTGCGGCTTCGCTCTTAGAAGAAAACAATTTCACATCGTCACATGGCTGCAGTTGTTTTTGCCAATTTACGCAATCGTTTACAAAATTTTTGAAGTTATCGGCAATCCGAAATATTTTTCTGCTTTTATCGATATAGCAGATAGGAAATTCACTCTCTATGTCTGTCAGACCGCCCACGGTGCCTATATAACCACCCCGACTGTCTATCGCCGTAATATCGACACGAGGTACAGCGTAAAAATCAACATTCAGAGCCATATTATCAAATATGAAATGAATATCATAGCAATCTATAAACTTTTGATATTCTTCGTCCTTGAGTTCTGTCGGCATGGAAGAAATCGTTGTTCCTGCTTGGATAATTTCTGCATCTTTTCGGATAACGCAGATTGCACCGTTTGCACCATCATAATTCGAGCTTGTCACATCCAGAAATAACTGTTTCATTTTCTTGCTCCTGTATAAATCGGCAGAGTCGTCAAAGTGAATCATTCCCTTTTTTGAAGTCAAACGGCATAGCGTTCTCCTTTATTTCTTCCAGTGCTTGAGGGTCGGCACAATGGCTTCCATATGGGCGCGAACCTGCTCTGCAGGCCAGCTTTCGGTTGCCATATGCGTTACGCAAACGTCAATCAGCTGCTCTTTCGTGGTGTATTTGAAGGTTCCGTCGGCATAGCACCACATGCAGTAGTCCTCGTTAAAGGAGCCGTCCGGTTCTTTACTGGTGATGGAATCTTCAAGCGGCATGCCGCAGCATTGGCAGATCAGCTGCCGCGGAGAGCCAAGAAGCGTATTGATCGACACGTTAAAGAACGCGGAAAGCAGCTTGAGCGTTTCGACATTCGGCGTGGTTTCGCCCGTTTCCCAGCGGGATACCGCCTGTCGGGTGACAAAAATTTTTGCAGCCAGTTCGTCCTGTGAGAGACCTTTTTCGGTTCTGAGATGATATAAAATATCCTTTGTATTCATGATCGAACACCTCCGTGAGGTAAGTGTATCATAGGATCTTTTTACGGACAAGCAACATGCGGTTGCGGTATCGGATAGCGCCTGTCAGCAACCTGCCAGCTTAATTATTATACCGCGTTTCCGGCCTACTTGCAAACCCTGTCGAAAACCGTTATACTGAGATTAGATTGACCCGGAATTTTGATCAAAGGAGGCATATTCCCATGAAGGATATTGCATACTATAACGGAAAAATCGGCCGCATTGACGAGGTGCAGGCGCCTATCACCGATCGCGGTTTTTACTTCGGCGATGGCGTTTACGATGCGGCGATGGTCAACAACAAGAAAATCTTCGAGCTTGAGGATCATCTGGACCGCTTTTACAACAGCCTGAAGCTGCTCCGCATTGAGCCGCCGATGCAGCGTGACGAGCTGAAAAAAACGCTGAACGAGCTGGTGTCTCAGCTAGATTCGGATGCGCCGCATATGCTGTACTGGCAGTCCACCCGTGCAGTGGCACATCGCATGCACGCGTTCCCCAAGGGCGGCAAGGCCAGCCTGATGGCATTTTCCGAGCCGTGCGGACTTGACCGCCAGGATCATCCGTACAAACTGATTTCGGTCGAGGACACGCGTTTTCTGCACTGCAACATCAAAACGCTCAACCTTATCCCGAACTGCATGGCGATGCAGCAGGCTGTTGAGGCAGGCTGTGACGAGGTTGTATTCCACCGCGGCGACCGCGTGACCGAAGGCGCACATTCCGGTCTGGCGATTCTCAAGGATGGCGTGTTCTGCACGCCTCCGGCGGATAATCTTATTCTGCCGAGCATTACGCGCAAGCATTTCCTTACACTGTGCGACAAGCTCGGTGTGCCGACCCGCATTGCACCATTTACTGTGGATGAGCTGAAAAATGCAGATGAGGTGATGATCCTGTCCACCGGCACGCACTGCGTCGGCGCATGCGAGCTGGACGGCAAGCCGCTCGGCGGCAAGGATCCTGCGCTGCTCGATAAGCTGCAGAAGGCGTATCAGCAGTGGTTTGACGAGGAAACCGCAAAATAATGGGGAATTGAAAATGGATAATTGAGAATTAACTCAATAACGCGCATTGCGTGTATCCGTCATTTTCCATTCGCTATTCTCAATTTGGAAAGGACAAAAGAATGCCCAACATTGTTATCATTGGCGGCGGACCGGCGGGACTGAGTGCTGCAATTTACGCGGTACGCGCCGGCATGCAGGCAACCGTTCTGTATAAGGACGGCGGTGCGCTGGCCAAAACGGACAAGATCGAGAATTATTTCGGCTTTATTGAGCCGGTTTCCGGTGCAGAGCTGCTCGAGCGCGGACAGAAGCAGGCCGAACGTCTGGGTGCAGTTTTGCGGCAGACCGAGGTAACCGGTATTGAGTATGCGGCGCAAGGCTTCACGGTTAAGACTGCGGACGGCGTGTTTGACGCGGATGCGGTCATTCTGGCAACCGGTTCGCCGCGTGCGGTGCCGAAAATCGAGGGCGTAGCTGCATTTGAGGGCCGCGGCGTTAGCTACTGCGCCATCTGTGACGCGTTTTTCTATCGCGGCAAGGACGTTGCCGTGCTCGGTCAGGGTGAGTATGCGCTCGAGGAAGCGCGGGTGCTGCTGCCGGTGGCGCAGTCCGTTACGCTGCTGACCGATGGCAGCGAGGCTCCGGCGGATTTGCCGGACGGTCTGCGCGTGGAAACGCGCAAGGTAAGCGCGATCGAGGGCGATGAACTGGTGTCGCGCGTGGCGTTTGCCGAGGGAGAATCGCTGCGCGTTTCCGGCGTGTTTATCGCCTATGGTACGGCCGGCAGCGGCGATTTTGCCCGCAAGCTGGGCGCGCAGCTGGACGGCACGCGCATCAAGGCGAACGCCGACGGCTCGACGGCTGTGCCCGGCCTGTTTGCGGCCGGTGACTGCACCGGCGGTCTGCTGCAGGTGGCAAAGGCCGTAGCGGATGGCGCCGAGGCCGCAATGAGTGCGGTGAAGTTCGTGAGAAAGTGAAGAAAGCACCGCATACCTCGGTATGCGGTGCTTTTTTATGCGGTTTTGACCGGGGCATTAGCCCTCGTAATCATCCTCATTCTCCCAGTTGTGCCAAACTGCCTGCACATCGTCGTTATCCTCGAGGTTGTCGAGCAGCTTGCGCATCTGCGCCATATCCTCTTCCTTTTCGAGGGTGATGTAGTTCTGCGGAACCATCTGCAGCTCAGCCTGTGCGAAGGTGTAGCCTTCCTTCTCGAGTGCCTCACGAACGGTGGAGAAATCATCCGGAGCGGTGTAGATTTCGAAAACGCCTTCCTCAACGAGGAAATCCTCAGCGCCTGCATCGAGCGCCTGCATCATAACAGCGTCCTCGTCTAGACCTTCGCTCTCCATAATGATAACGCCCTTCTTATCGAACTGCCAGGATACGCAGCCGGAAGCGCCCAGACCTGCGCCGTACTTGTCGAACAGGTGACGAACGTCCGCAACGGTGCGGTTCTTGTTATCTGTCAGGGTCTCAACAACGACTGCAACGCCGCCTACGCCGTAGCCTTCATAGTTGTTTGCCTCGTAATCGACCTGACCGTTTGCACCGGAGTACTTATCGAGCGTGCGCTTGATGTTATCGTTCGGCATATTGTTGGCCTTGGCCTTTGCAATGCAGTCGCGCAGGCGAGCATTGAAATCCGGATTAGCGGAGCCGCCTTCCTTGATTGCGATTGCCATTTCACGGCCGATTTTGGTGAAAATCTTTGCTTTTTTTGCATCGTTTGCGCCCTTGCGCTTTGCGATGTTATTCCACTTGGAATGTCCCGACATGATGAGTGTCCTTCTTTCTTTTATATCATCTAAAATATTAACTGTATAACACGCAGAACAATTTTAACAGGTTTTTCACTATTCTGCAAGTCCTGCGAGTATATTTTTCGCGTTTGCGGTGCAGAATAGCATTGCAAACGAAACGAGGTGAGCCAAATGAGCAAGCAGAACAAGAACAGGAACCAGCAGGGTCAGCAGAATCAGCAGCAGAATCAGAGCCAGCAGAATCAGAAAAACGATCAGCAGAACGGCTGATATTTTTTTCTGAGCCGATGGGTATGCCTGTCGGCTTTACTTATTTTTATCTATTTGCTGAAGATTTCGGAATGGGTGCAGTCAGGACGGCTGGGAGGTCCGCCGCACCTGCGGCGGCGGGCACAAGGGTGGACACCAAGGTTTCCGCCCTTGTGAATCCCGTTTCCTTTATTTCTTAGTCTGGCGCAGATCAGAGAGCGGCGACCGCTTCGAAATAGGGGAACGGCAGAGGATTTTTACTTCCGTATCGTTCTCAACCTGTTCGCAGTGTCAGATTCCTTACTGCTACACATACCGGCTACTCTACGCAGGCGCAGCACAAGGTGAATTGCCTGTTAGGGCAAGAGAAGGTCCTCCTGGGGGATAATAATGTTGCGCAACTCGTTTGCGCGATGGCCGCGGATAGCATCTGCGGATTTAAGGCAATACCGCTTTTAATTCTCAATTTGCTTTATTTCCCGAGGTTTTCATCCCGGTATTTCTGAATCGCTGCTAGGAACTCCTTGCCGTACCGCCTTGCTTTTGCGTCGCCTACGCCGCGGACGGACAGCAGATCGAACTCGCTCGATGGCTGTTTTGCGGCCATATCAGCGAGTGTTGCGTTGGAAAAGATAACGTACGGCGGCACGCCTGCGCGTGCTGCAAGGCGGGTTCGTACATCGCGGAGCGCATCGAACAGCTTTTCATCCACATCTTCCGCAAGAGCCGCATACTGTTTGGCTGCTGCCGGCTTTTTCTCCTTGGGCAGCTTGATGCGAAACTCTCCGCGCCCGCGCATGAGCGCATTGCCGCTGCGGGTCAGCACGAGCACGCCCATACGCTCGGAATCGACGATCAGGTGGCCGCGCTCGAGCAGCATATCGATGAGGCGGCGGACATAAACGGCGGTGCTGTCCGGCATGATATTGTAGGTGGAGAGCGTATCCAGACCGAACTGCGTGATCTTTTCGTTCTTGCTGCCGGTCAAAATGGCGGAAACCACGGTCTTTCCGAACGCGCGGCCGCGCTCGTCCAGCCGGTACACGCACGAAAGAATCTTCCGTGCATCCATCGTCGCATCGACTTCCTCGAAATTCGTGTCGCAGCTGCTGCAGTGTCCGCACGATATCGGCGAATTTTCACCGAAATAGCGCAGAATGTAATGCCGCAGGCACTCGGTGGTGGTGCAGTAGAACGTCATCTGCCGCAGGCGTTCGCGGTCGCGCGCGATAAGCTCCTGCCGGGTGGCCTCGTCGATGCTCTCATCCTCAGCTTCGTGGCTGCGCTCGATGAGGAACTCAGCCATACGCACATCCTGTCCGCTGTACAGCAGGATGCAGTCGGCGGGCTGGCCGTCGCGACCGGCGCGGCCGGCCTCCTGATAGTAGCTCTCCATATTTTTCGGCATATTATAGTGGATAACGAACGACACGTTGGATTTGTCGATACCCATGCCGAATGCGTTGGTCGCGACCATGATCGTCTTGCGGTCGTACAGAAAATCGTCCTGATTCTCGCGGCGCTCCTCGGGATCGAGGCCCGCGTGATAGCGGGTGGCGGGCAGGCCGCGGCTGAGCAGCAGGCCGCAGATCTCCTCCACGTTTTTGCGGGTGGAGCAGTACACGATGCCGCTCTTGTCCTTGCGCTCGTTCAAAAGCTGGAGCAGCTTCATGCCCTTGGAGGCGGGCTGTTCGACTGCGAAATACAGGTTGGGACGGTCAAAACCGGTGGTCTTGATGAACGGTTCGTGCAGACCGAGCGCCTGCACGATGTCGTCGCGCACCTCGGCGGTGGCCGTTGCGGTGAATGCGGAAACGAGCGGCCGTTGGGGCAGTGCGGCGAGAAAATCGAGGATCTTCAGGTAGCTCGGACGGAAATCCTGTCCCCACTGAGAGATACAGTGCGCCTCATCCACGGTTATCATCGAAATAGGCACGCGCTGTGCAAATTCGAGGAACGAGGACGCGGTCAGGCGCTCGGGCGCAACGTACAGCAGCTTGTACTCGCCTCGTCCGGCGAAATACAGTGCATCGCGGAACTCCTCGAAGCTCATCGCGCTGTTGATGCACGCAGCGGGGATACCGGCCTCGACCAGCGCACCGACCTGATCTTTCATCAGCGAAATGAGCGGCGAAATGACCAGAGTCAGTCCGGGGAACAGCATCGCGGGCACTTGATAGCAGATGGACTTGCCCGCACCGGTCGGCATGATGCCCAGCGTGTCGCGCCCGGCGAGGATGGACTGCACCAGCTCGTCCTGTCCCGGGCGGAACGAATCGTAGCCGAAATACTGTTTGAGAATGTCCTGTGCGGTTGCCATAAGCGCTCCTTTATATCGTAGTCACAGCTGCCAGCGGTTGTCCGGCATGGCGCGGAGCAGGTCGAAGTACGTCCAGCACTGCGCCTCGGCGGAAATCATCGTCAGGCAGTCTTGGTTCATGCGATGCGGCTGCGCCGCACCGGTTAGATTGGGTTTGAGGTCGAAATCGAACATATAATAGGTACCGTCTGCGGCGGCGCGGCAGTCGATGCGGACCAGGCCTTTCAGCTCGTGCGCCTGATAGAGAACAGCGATTTTCATAAAATCACTTCTTTATATGGTATCATGCACCCATCTTATCATAGTTTCAGAAAAATCTCAACTATTTCCTAAAATGCAATAATTAACTTACCGCAAAGGAGTAGTCCTCGAGGTAAGTTTTTTTATTACAAAAAATCCGAATGGAGGTGCAAAAATGTCCGAAGTAAAAAGAGCAATTACCGATGCAATGCGTCAGCGTATTTACGAGATGTGGATTTCCGGATATAAGGTAGCGAACATCGCAGCGGACATCGGTGTTAATGCTCACACAGTAAAGAGTGAGTTGGAGCGCGGCTACACCGGTGACATTTACATCGGTGGACGCAAGGTTTATGACCCTGATCGTGCATCCGCAATTGCAAAGATGGTAAAGGCAGGGCGTCCTCCAGTGCGCATCGTGCCGCCCGTTGTATTAGGTAAGGAGCCGCGCCATGACTGATACTGGTATCATCCGTAAACTTGATGCACTGGGACGTATTGTTTTTCCTAAAGAGCTGCGCGACACTTTCGGCTGGGAAACCGGCACAAAAATGCAGATTTACACTGAGGGGCAGAAAGTCATTATCACAAAATATGAGCCATCTTGCATTTTCTGCGGTGAGCCTACCGAGAAGCACATTAAGGAGTATCGTATTTGCCCCAGTTGCGCAGCTAAGTGCGTAAGCAAGTTGCAAGCCATCGCTGAGCAGGCCGATTAAGGAGAGAAACTTATGCCGTATCGTTTACACGCTACAAAGCGCAGCCTGTACAAGCTGGCCGCAGAAAAGATCGCAAACCTGCCGTGGTGCGAGCTGCCCAAGATGAGCGATGTTCTGTTTGAGCATATCAGGACGTCTTATTGGCTCCGCTGGCCGTATCACGAGGTTTACTTTACGACCCTCATTCCCGGCACACCGCTGCTGACCGTCACGCAGTACGATTACGCTCCGTCTGACGATACCAAGCATCAGCGTAATCGCAGGGTATTTAGATTTACAATAGCCGAGCTGACTGAACGCGGCATAGCGAAAGAAATTTCATCGTGCAAAACTGAATGTGTTCCAATGGAACACGCAGACTGACAGGAGGACGATTGATGCCTTATCAACTTTCCGATAGCTTATCCATTCGTGCCCGGAATCTGGCTTTTTACGAATTGGTAGCCGAAAAACTCAAAGAGCAGCGAATTTGTTCGCTTCCGCCCTTTAACCAGACCTTTTTCTCCAGAGAGTATGATATTCTCTGGATGAAATGGCCTAATGGCGTGTCTATACATTTAAGCATCTTCAAGGGTCAGCCGTTTTGTTGCCTTGAAATGAGCGTACCGAACGGTATCCCATACCGCAAAGAAATTCCCGTCACCTTTGACGAACTGCTCGACCGTCGTTTGGTCGAAACACACTAAACTAATTTTTCTTTTAATCAGGAACAGCAGCGTGGAAACTGCTGAAACCATGTGTTCCAATGGAACACACGACTACAAAGGGGATAATTTTATGAAAACCGTATCTATCATCAACCTCAAAGGCGGCGTTGCTAAGACACTGACCACCGTCAGCATGGCCTATGCGCTGTCGCAGCAGTATAATGCGCGTGTACTGGTCGTAGATAACGACAAGCAGGGAAACTGCTCCAAGACCTTTGGCGTACACAGCTATGACCGCCAGAGCATTGCCGATCTGATGCTTGACCGCGATGCCGATTTGGCAGAGGTTATTCAGCACACCAAGTACGACCGCATTGATGTTATTCCGGCGAATATGACATTGCTCACCGCAAATATGCAGGTGATGATGGACAGCTCTCGTCCGCAGCAGACACGCCTGCGCACTGCACTCCGCAAGGTTGCAGACCTGTACGACTACTGTCTAATCGACAACGCGCCGGACATCAACATTTCGACGGTAAATGCTCTTGTTGCATCTGATGAAGCTGTTATTCCGGTCAAGATTGACAGCTACGCCTTTGACGGCCTGATCGAGCTGAAGAACCAGATTGAGATCACCCGCGAGGAACTTAATCCGGGACTGCGGCTTGCCGGTTGCCTTATCACCTGCTTCCAGCGTCAGGCCGGAGAGCAGACCGGCGAGGACTGGTTGCGTGAAAATCTGGATTGTCCCGTCTACAAGACGCATATCCGGTACAGCGGCAAGGTAGTTGGCAGCAGCTTTGAGTGCAAGCCGATTATCGAATACAGCAAGACCAGCGCCGCCGCGCGTGATTACCTCGATTTCGTCAGCGAGTTTCTGTCCGCAGAGAAAAGAGGTTGAGTGATATGGGATTTTCTATTACCGATATGCTGAACAAGGATACCTCTATGGCAGCTGCACCTGTTAAAGAACATACCATTGAGCGTATCAGCTACTCCAAGCTCGTCCCCAGCGAGGATAATTTTTACTCAATGCAGGAGATCGAGGAACTGAAAACCGCTATCGAGCTTGCAGGCCGCGTGCTGAACAACCTCGTCGTTACTCCGTTGGAAGATGGCAAATATAAAATCCTGTCCGGCCACCGCCGCCACAGAGCGGTCGGTATGCTGTTGGACGAGGGCAAGACAGAGTACGAGTTTCTGCCTTGCTCCGTAGAACAGATCGAGGACGCCGACCGCGCCGTGCGCGAACCGGTGTTGCTCATCGCCGCCAACTCCCAGCGCGTGAAAACCGCATGGGACAAGCTCGAAGAAGTCCGCCGTATGCGCGACTTGCAACGACAGGCTAAGGCAGAGCGAGGCCTGAACGGTCGTGTACGCGATCTGGTCGCACGCAGTCTTAACATCAGTTCCAGCCGCGTAGCCAAGTATGACAGTATACTGAACAACCTCATTCCCTCTTTAATGGAAGAAATTAAGGCTGACAATCTGCCGATTTCCACTGCCTATGAGCTGAGTAAGCTGAATACAGAACAACAGCAGGCTACATTTACCTGCTTTGTGCAAACCGGTAAATTGCCGACCGGCGATGATGTGTTCCAGTCGAACACGCCTGACACCACCGCACAACCGGAAGTATCTGCTCCGCAGTCGGAGAGCACACCGGCAACGCCGCAGACGGACAATGTGTTCCCATCGAACACGCTGCCTGGTGATGCAGCACGACTTGTCCAGCAGCTTACCTGTCTGCCGGATAACAAGCTGCCACGCCTTGCAAAACTGCTCGGCACCAGCACCGCGCAGCTTACCGCTGACCTCAACGCACTGAACAATTTATATTAAACCACGAGCCTTGCTCGTGGTCATGCGCCGGGAGCGCAGGAAACGATCTATCCCCTTGTTGACTGCGTTTTCCAAGCCCGGCGTATGACCATGTGCAAGACTATAATACTATGAGGAGGACAACAACCTATGGAAGTACGAACCGATTTCCCTTCAAGTATGTACCACACGAAACTTCAGTGGGCGCAACTTGGCAAGGCTCTCAATGCTGATGCAGTAGGAATCGAAATGTGGGTCAATTCCTGCCAGATCAACAGCGCAATCTTTTACACTGTCGATGAGGTACACAACGGGACACAGACCGAATTGGATGAGGTATTGGAGCCGCTCCGCAAGAAAGCCGAAGCCTCTCGCGTTGCTCGTCTGCGCGAAAAAGAAGAACGCCTCATTGCACGCGAGAAGCGGATCAGCGACAGCGCCCAGCAGCGCGGTATAAAAAAGGTGCTCTCGCTGCTTGCCGCCGCAATGCCGCAGGCCGCAGTACCCGAAGCGCAGGCCATCGTAATCGACACCGAAACGACCGGTTTAACCGACAGCGATGAACTGCTGCAAATCAGCGTGATCGACGATGCCGGAACCGTTCTGTTCGACAGTCTGGTGCGCCCGTACTTTCATACGGAGTGGCCAGAAGCGCAGAAAGTCAATGGTATTACGCCGGAAATGGTCGCAGGCGCGCCGTATCCACACGAGTTGTTACCGCAGCTTGTAGAGATTTTCTCCGAGATGTCTGTCTGCATCGGTTATAATACATCGTTCGACCTCGGTTTTCTTGACCGCATTGGCATACCGACCGAGCATCTAACCGTAATTGATGTCATGCAGATGTTTGTGGACTACCTCAACGCCAACGGCGGTACTCGCAGACGCGCTTCGCTCTCTACCTGTACAAAACATTTTGATTACCAGTGGGAGGGTGCAGCACACAACAGCCTTGCAGATGCCAAAGCCACTTTGTACTGCTACAACATGATGAAGATTATCAAGTAATATTGCTATGACTTATACTTATCACTTAAATTATCTTTGTATTCCTGATGGCGGCACGCCGTCCGAACTGGACTGCTGCGTAGAGCTACCGGTCAAGCTGCAAAACGCTAATGATATTGAGCAGCTTAAAGCAGCGCTGGCGCGGGATTTTATCAAGAGTGAAGCATATCATTCACGCTATTTGCGAAATCCAACCGCACATATCGCTGTTATTATCCGCAATATTATGCTGCTGCACAAGGAGGATAACCCTGATGACTGAGTTATCTATCATTTACAGCGTGCCTGCAACATCGTCCGATCTTGAAAAGCAGTCCAGTGCTACACCGGACTGCATCAAGCACAGTATCGCATCTGCGCGCCGGTCGGAGCTGATCGAGCAGCTTGCTTCTTGCCGCAAAGCGAACGGAGGTGTGAACGATGCGTAAAATCCCTCGCACCTGCCTTGCACCGGAAGATCTCGCTGTAATCGCGTACCACGAGGATAATGGCGATCTGGTCATATTGCGTTTCTCATATGGACAAGAGCGCGATATACGCTTTGCGTTCCGCTGTATTACAGATTACGATCCCGCGTGTATCATGCTGCATCGCCAGCCGCATCTAATCTGTTTCCTCAACAATGATCGAGGTGAATAACATTGCCTATTATCAAAGCAATATCCGGTAAATCACCCATTAGAACCGTACTTACCCGTGTAATGGACAAACGAAAAACCAGTGAAAATTTGTTGAGCGGTTGGAATTGTACACCGTTTACGGTTAAAGATGAAATGGAAGTAACAAAACGTCTATGGGGGAAAAATGGTGGGCGAACGTATAAACATTTCATTCAAAGTTTCGCCAAAGACGAAAACATTTCGCCTGAACAGGCTCATCAGATTGCGTATCAACTGGCCGAAGCACTTCCCGAATGGGCGGACTTTGAGGTGCTGATTGCTACACACACTGATACGGAATATTTGCACACACATTTTATTGTGAATAGTGTGAGTTACGTAGATGGACACAAACTCCAGCAAAGCAGAGATGAACTACAAAATATGAAAGATCAGTCTGATCACCTATATCGTGAAATGATGGTAAATCAATGAAACTGTTTTACATGATCCTCGCGTCCCTCATCACTGTTTTAATGGCAAGCTATGCGCTCTGGTTGATCGCGCACGACGATATGCCGCTGCCGAAACGCTTAGTGCAGCTTTTCCCACCGTTTTTTCTTTTAATCATGGTATTTTTACGAATTTTCTGGCTTTTCATCAGATAAGGAGGACGAAATGAGCAGTATTTCTATCAACAACTGCGTATTCATGGGCCGCTTAACCGGCGAACCAGAAATGCGCTACACGCGCAGCAATAAGCCGGTCACAACCTTTCGCATTGCTGTCAGCCGCCGTTCCAGCGCAGATGTTACCGACTTTATCCCCTGCGTGACTTATGGCGCGCAAGCAGAGTTTGTGTCACAGTGGTTTCAGAAAGGTACGCTGGCTATCGTGATCGGTCAGCTCACCTCGCATATGTGGACAGATAAGAACACTGGCAAGACCCGTGTAGACTATGAAATCCAGTGTGACAATGTGCAGTTTGGCGAAACCAAAAAGCAGCGTATCGCGCGTGAGCAGGAACAGCCGCCGCAGACCGCAGAGCCGGAGGAAACACCAGTGCCGCAGGCCGCGCCGCAGAACGAGCAGGAACGCAGTGGATTGCAGATTGTGGCCGTAGATACCCTTACGGGCAATGTACTTGCAAACGCCGTCTACGACCTGTATACGATGGACGGTGCAACGGTCAGCCTGCATAACGGCACCGATGCAGACGGCATTGCATCTATTGTCGGTCTGTCCGCAGGTGATTACATTATCACTGAGGTAACTGCGCCGACTGGCTTCCGCCCGGTTGCTCGTTCGGTCAATGTAAATCTGGAACCGGGCATCAATCACAGCATTACCTTCCCTCACAGTGCTGAACCCGCGCAGCAGCCGCAGCCGTCTATCCCAGTCTATAATGATATGCCGACAGGTTATGTCGATGATGATCGTGATGTTATGATCTAAAATGTGTGTTCTATCGGAACACAAAGGAGGTGCACGCCGGTGACGAAAAGCGATTTAGAACAGCTTACACTGCTGAACTCTGAAATCTCCCGCGACTTAGAGCGTCTGCAAGAGCTGTACGCACTTCTTACCGGCTGCACATCGTCCATCAGCGGTTTACCTCATATCGGTTTGCTGCGCGGCAGCGACCGCACAGACAAGTTTGTATCCATGATTGATGTGCTGGAGCAGCAGATCAAAGAGCGCGTCTTAGATAGTGCAGCGCTTTACATTCAAATCTGGTCATATATCAACACAATTCACGATCCCCTCGTGCGTCAAATCATAGCTTTGCGCTACATAGATGGCCTGCCCTGGCAGCAGGTTGCTAACAATATCGGCGGCGGTATTTCTGCCGATCATGCGCGTATTTTACTCAATCGCTACCTTGCAGCTAACGCAGGGTAGCAAGGAGGTTTCCCTTAATGTCCAACACCGGCTTTACCATCGGCTACAACTGCATACTGCGAGATAAGTCCCTGTCTTTGACGGCAAAGGGGCTTTATCTCGTTATTTCCAGCTATGTCGGTATGCCGGACTGGGCATTGACTAAGCGCGAGCTGGCAAAGGTCTGCGGCACTAACTACGCCATGGACAAGGCATGGTGTGAGCTGCTTACCGCCGGTTATCTCAAACATTATACTGCGCGCGCATCTTCCGGTGTGTTTATTCATCGTTATGAGCTGATGCAGGAGCCGTCTGCGGCTGCGCCGCACGCTTTTATTGCCGATGCAGACTTTGTAACCGGTGACTGCCGTATCATTCTGTCCGGCGAGAGCAAGCGTGATTTCACGCAAATTCCAAACTTGATCCTGCGCAGCAAGCGTATTCCGCTGGCTGTTAAGGGTCTTTTCGGCGTGGTCGCGCATCTTATCAATATCCCGGATTTTTCTCTTAACCCGGCTGGTGTACAGGCGTTTTGCATGGAGCACATTAAGCGCTTTTCCTCCATCTGGCGGCAGCTCAAGCTGGCTGGCCTGCTCAAACAGCATCGTTACCCGACCGGCGAGGAGAACAGCTTTGAATATCAGTACGAATTGCTCGACCAGCCGGATAGCGAAGCACCGTACCTCGTGAACCATCATGCGGACGGCTCGGTATCCAGCGAGCGCACGATCAGCGACTACATAGCGCAGGCCAGTGCAAAGATCAAGCGTCTGTTCGGCGCAGACGGCTCTCAGCCGCCGCGTAAGCACCGCAAGAACGCCGTCCGTAAATCTTCCGGCTTAACAAAGAACGCGCCGCCTGTGCCGCATGAGGAGCGCATCAAAGATATTCGTGAACAGATTGATGCGGACACGCTGGAACTCCATTACGCGCAGGGAAATGTGGAAATGGCAGTCGAAGCGCTGGCTGAATTGAAATATGAGAAAGACATCAAGATTAAAAACAACGATATTCCGCTGGAAGATCGTCAAGCGGTTGTTGCGCGTGTTGCTCGTCCCAATATTTCTCATTTCCTTAGTGAAAAAGAGAATGTTCTCGCGCGCAGCACGCAAAATTCGGTCGCTTACTGCCGCACTGTGTTGTATGATTACCTGGTACAGCAGCAGGCAAAAGACGATGCACAGCCGCAACAGTCCGATATAATCCCTCTGTGGGAGGAAATCTGGCTTAAACAAAAAGAAGAAATCCGCAAGCGCCGCGCCGCTGAGGAAGCGAAACAATCTGAACAATCCGTCAGCGAACCAGTAAAGGCATAATCAGCCGTAACTCCAACATTCGGAGCTACGGCTATTGCCCTTGCTTTTTTCTTTTCTTAATCTGGATTTCCGGCTTTCTTACAAGCTGTTTCTTGCATCTCCGGTCGTTTTTCGACCGGATTTTTTGTTTTCTCTTACCATATACCTATTTTCATGGGGTGGGTATAAAAAAGGCACTTTGCAAATTGGTCACACTGCATAAAGGGTGCAATGCAAAATGGTGCAAAATAATTAGACTTCTTCCATTTATACTCTTTTAATTATACTCTCTATATCATACTCTGTTTGTGAGAGAAAAAGCGAAGAAAAAGCAATTTGTTCGTTTTGTTCGCTCAATCTGTGCTACAATATAAACTGGGCGAAAGCCTACGAGAGTTACATACAGTAAGACGCTATTTTTAAGAGCATCGGTTTTTCCGACGCTCTTTTTTTGTACCCAAAATCCCTTGCCGCTGTGTAGGAGGTATCGAATTTACATATGTTAAGCAAAGAGGAATGGAACGCCAACAAGGATAGCACCAGCATTATTTATTGCTTTGAAGATGGCACGACCAAGGAAATCACAATGGCAGAATATCTGCGCGCTCATCCGGAGCATAGCGCTGAAGATTTTCGTATTATCAAAGAGCTTTCGGATGAACTACTGTACCATGATTACCATTCGGACAATTATCATGGATACTGGAAAGCTGATCAAGATTTCAGCGGACTGGCTGCTCTGGTTCCATCTCCAGAACCGGGGCCGTTGGAAAGCCTGCTGCGAAAAGAACAGCTTCGCTTTGCTTTTCGTGTAGCTGCGCGCCTGCTGCACAGCGGCAAGCTGACAGCTGTACAGCGCCGCTGCTTTATTGCATATTTCATCAAGGGTAAAACCGTAGCCGAAATTGCGCATGACGAAAAAACCTACCGCATGACAATCTGGCGGCATATTCGCCGCTTAGAAGCTGCCCTGCGCGACGCCGTTTGATATGTGTTCCATTGGAACACTTTTTTTATTTTCTGAAATGAGGAGTGAACACTATGCCAAAATTCACACCGCAGCAGCTTGATGAGCTTTATCACCAGACGCTTGCGGAATTTGCTGCATCCCCAGAGAAATGGACGAGCTTTCTCGACACAGCAGCACGACTGTACAAGTATGATTTCAAATCGCAGGTATTGATCTGGTCACAGCGACCGGATGCAACAGCCTGTGCCGAGCTGCCGCTTTGGAATGATCGTCTGCACCGCCGCGTCAATCGTGGCTCAAACGGCATCGGTATCGTTGATAATAGCAGCAATCAGCCGCGTATCAAGTATCTGTTCGATATTTCGGATACTTCGCCGCGTGACCAGTCTGTCGCACCGCCGTATATCTGGCAGATGCGGAACGATGCATACGATACAGTTCTGGACGGTATCTCTGCCGCATTGGGCGAGAATATGCAGACCGATTTTGATTTCCCTATTAACCTGTATCTGTCCGCCCAGTGCTTTGCAGATAAGAAAGCCAGTGAATACACTGACAACACCGATCTGATCCGTATTGCGGTCAAGTCAACTGCTTACTGTGTCTTGCGGCGCTGCGGCTTTGATCCGACGCAGTATAGCTCGGACATCCCGACTGGGAACCTCTCGCCGGACGAGCTTGCGCTTGTTGGACAGATTACGCAGGAAGCGTCTGAAACGGCATTACGCTCGATTGAGCAGTCTATGAAGAACTTAGACGGTTGTAAACTTTTTCGATTTACAACGCGAAAGCGTATTGCGGAACAGCCTTCTATGTTGTATAATAAAGGTACCGAAAGAGTATCTGAACCGACAAAGGAAGGAGCTGTTATAGATGGCAAAACTGCCGAAGAAAGTATATTACCACGAGGGACCGGACGGCAAGATGCACCCCGATCTGGTAAAGCCGGAGTACGGCGAATGGGGCGCAGCGCGTCTGAGGTACATGAAGCAGTACCTGCCGGAGGAACTGATGGAGTTGCTTCGGAATTGCGAGCTGAACCACTATCTGAACAAGCTGGATCGCCGCGCGATGGACAAATTCGAGTCGCTGGTAGCACAGAAAGCGAAGCATCATGGCGTGACAGAGGAACTGAAAGAACGCGACCCGATGCAGTGGATCGGTCTGATGGGCAACATTCAGCACGAAGTGACGCAGATAATCGAGGAAACCTTCATTTATTAAACAGCCAAACAGCAGCAGAGCCGGAAAAGCCTGCTGCTGTTTCTTTTGAGCAGATGTCCCTGACGGACACTCCCGATGTGTTCCAATCGAACACACAGCCTGCCGCCGAACCCGATGTGTTCCAATGGAACACGCCCGATGTTTCCGATGAGGTAATCAACCGCGTACTGACCGCAGGCAGCAACAGTACCCATAGCCGCGAGCGTATCGCGGCTTTTTTCATGCAGCCGAATATCAGCATGGCGGATGCTGCTGCATTCCTGCGGCGAGAATACCGCATAGGCGGCGCAGGCGTGCGCGTCCATAACATTGACCATTCCCTCTGGTTTGACAGCAACGGTCTGCGTATTGCACGCGGTCACGATACCCGCACGCCGCGTGCTGTTGTACTGACTTATGAAGATGCAGCTAACCGTATCTCCACGCTGCTGAAAAACGGTCAGTATGCGAGTGCAGCAGAGCTGACAGATGCAAAGCCTAACGAATATCGCGAGCTTGCATCGGAAATCTGGCACACCTATCACGATATGAGCGAGGAAGCGCGGGAGCAAGGCTTTTTTGCGCAGACAAAGGAATTTGCTAACGATGTTTTCCCTCCGGCTGTCGAGAAGCTGACCGCAGCGCTGAGTGACCCTGCACAGCGCACTGTACTGACCGGTGAAATGGCGGATTACGCACGCGCTGTGCAGCAAAACAGCGATCTTTGTCGCTTTCACTTTAATGTGCAGCGTTCCGAAGATGCGGCAGAACGCTTGCAGCGTACTGAGCACATGACAGCGCTCTATGCTGCCGCAGACGGTTTTGAACCGGTGCGCGCTGCTTTTATTACGCAGGACGAAATAGACGAAATGCTGCGCAGCGGCAGCGGCATAGAGCGCGGCAAAAAGCGCATTTCTGAGTTTTATGCAGAAAATCATACGCAGAAAGAACGCATCGAATTTTTGAAAAACGAGTACGGCTGGGGCGGTCGTGCTTACGGCGGTTACAGCGAAAATCACGATGGCAAGGGTATTACATTCGAGCGCAGTATCGACAGAACTGTATACGATAGGATAACTCTGTCGTGGAGTCAGGTCGATCACCAGATTAGTACGCTCATCCGGCAGAACCGCTATCTGACACCGGAGGAACAGCGCCGGTATGCGCAGGAACGGACAGATACCGTAACGATTTCTGAACCGGAAAATGTGTTCCAGTCGAACACACAGAACGAGCCGCCTGCCGCCGAGCCAGACGATTTTTCGGATATTGACCCAATCGCAATCCGCGAGGCGCTTGCTGAACGCGGCATTGTCAACGGCAAAGTGGTTGACCCGGAAAAGCTGAACCGTGACCCGTTCATTCAGCGTGTCATGGCGGATGTGGGACAAACGCCGCAAGCCGATGTGTTACAATCGAACACACAAAAGCAGCAAGCGCCGGTTGACACACTGAACGACTATAATTCCATTAAACTGAATGCGTCTTACGCAGACAGTATCGTACTGTTTCAAGTAGGCGATTTCTTTGAAATGTTTGGTGAGGATGCAAAACAGGCTGCGGCTCTGCTGGAACTGAACCTTACCACGCGCGAACTTCCCGGTACTGGTCGTGTAGAGATGTGCGGCATCCCGGCGCACAGCTTGGAGCGGTATGTGGAGAAGCTGCGCGACAAGCATGATGTAACGATTGCCGCCACCAAAGGTAACAGCACCGAGCGCCATGTCTATACTATGCGTTCCATCGACCACGAAGCAGAAGATGCTATAAACGCTTACGAAACTGAATTCGGTGCAGACGGCTTGCGGGCATTCCGCGATACTTCTGCTGGAACACAGGCGAATGTGTTCCAATCGAACACGCGGAGTGCTGAGCCGACACAGCCTAAGCAGTTCATTGCCCATTTCTATGTTGCAGAGGATATTCAGAAACGCGGCGCTCTGGACATCAAGGAGTTTCATTCTCTTGAAGATGCTCTGAACGCTTACCATAAACTCCCGAACAACCAGAGAAAAGCGCTGGGAGCAATGAATACCGAAGCTCTTCCGGGCAGTCTGGATTTTGTTCAGTGCGTAGACGGCAAGGACACCATTATTCAGGATTATACTAAGGTGGCAGGCTGGCAGAACGCCGAAGTCCTTAACAGTATCGCTCAGATCGAACGATCTCTCAACACCAGAGAAGCTGTGTCTGTTCCTGCGGAGAATGTGTTCCAATCGAACACGCCGGAAGAACCGGACAGCGACCGCTATGAGATCTACCAGCTTACGGCTGATCCAGCCAATGCAAAACTACTGTTTACTTCTTACGACGGGATTCATGCGGGCGGCATGACGATAAACCGCAGCAACTACGAGCTGAAATATTCCGCACCGCTCACCCCGGATACCACATTGGACAACATTTATGATCAGTTCAATATCAACCGTCCTGCCGACTTCACCGGTCACAGCCTGTCGGTTTCGGATATTGTGGTGCTGCATCGAAATGGACAGGATACCGCGCACTATGTGGACAGCATCGGCTTTGCCGATGTACCGGAGTTCCTTACCGAACAGACGCAGGAAAATGTGTTCCAAAGGAACACGCCGCCGGAGCGCGATGTGTTCGAGGGCAATTCTCCGGCAGAACGCGCAGAACTTGCCGCGTCTGATCCAGACAATGATGTGTTCGATGGGAACACATTGACTGAAGCGGTACAGAGCGCCGAAGCGCATACTGCCGAGGACAGCGATCTCAAAACCGCAAAGCAGTTGATCAACGATTACTGTATCGAGGAATTTGATACAATGGCTGACTTCTCCGACCTTTCTGATGTTGGTCTGGCATACAGCACAACGGAGGACGATGAGCATGAAATACAGGTCAGCGCCGATCTGAACACTTATTGCATCAATTACGCCGTAGATGGTGAAACGGTTCACAGCGTTTCGTTCGATAGTCTGCATGAACTCAACGATCATTTTGCAAGCCTCTATTTCGACGCGATGATCTCCGATGCAGAATACTACTATTACGAATTGCACCCGAATGAGAAAACGGAGAATGTGTTCCAGTCGAACACACCAGCTGACAACTCTATCATGGTGCGCTGTGAATGGAGTGAAAGCAGTGCGTTTGAGGACGGCAAGGTTTATCCCCTTGCTGAGTTTGACCGCTTAATGAGAAAAGCGGATGAGGATTTTGTTTCCGGTCGGGAAAACATCGAGCAAAAGTATGGTTCATTGGAAAATGCTTTCAATGCCGGATATGAAGAAGCATACCAGTATGCCGGTTACAATAAAACCAAGTTTACGCTTTTGCTGCCGGATGGCAGAACATTCACCGAGCGTCAGGATATTGGTGACGGTGACGGCGGCCTGCTGGATTTCCTTAGTCAGTATCCGGCTTATAATGATATTATGCCGATGCTGCGTGAAGCAGCAGGAAGTATGCCGGAACCGGAGAATGTGTTCCATTGGAACACGCAGGACTACCATGCAGGCGATACCGTTTATCTGGATGGCAGGCCGTTCGAAATCACCGAGATTGGCAAACTCAATATACAGCTCCGCGACCCGGCGCAGCCTTATCCGATTTTCCGGTCGGAAAGCCGAGAAAGCCTTGCGCGGCTGATGGCGCAGGACGAACGCAATGCGGCACCCGAAGTGTTCCAATCGAACACGCAGGAAACTGCTCAGACGGATGGCGCACAGCCGGTATCCATTATGATCGACGGCAAGTGGACAGAGTTTCCCTCGGTGCAGGAGGCTGAAAAAGCCTCGCTTGAGGAATACCGCAATGCGCTGCGCCGCAATCCGCCTACTTTCCATATTACCGATGACAACCTCGGCAACGGTACGCTTGGAGAAAAATTTGACCGAAACCTTGCGGCTGTCCGCCTGCTGAAAAGTCTGGAAGCCGCAGACCGTCCTGCGACTGCCGAGGAACAGCAGGTGCTCTCTCAGTATGTCGGCTGGGGCGGCATGGCAAGCGCGTTCAGTCCCGACAACCGCCGCTATGAGCAGCTACGCAGTCTGCTCACTGAGGACGAATACAAGGCCGCGCGTGCGTCTGTCCTGAACGCGCACTACACCTCGCCCACGATCATCCGCGCGATCTATGACGCTGCGGCTCAGTTCGGCTTTGAAAACGGCAAAATTCTGGAGCCGTCTATGGGTGTCGGCAACTTCTTCGGTATGCTGCCGGAGCGCATGAAGGACAGTCAGCTCACCGGCGTGGAGCTGGACAGCATCAGCGGCCGCATTGCCCGCAAGCTGTACCCGAATGCTGACATTAAAATCACCGGTTACGAGAATACCAAGTTCGCGGATAACTCCTTTGATTGCGCCGTCGGCAATGTGCCGTTTGGTGATTACAGCCTGCACGATAAGCGGTATGACAAGGAGCATCTGCTCATTCACGATTATTTCTTTGTTAAGTCGCTTGATAAGGTGCGTCCGGGCGGCGTTGTTGCCTTTGTCACCTCAAAGGGTACGCTCGACAAGGCAAACCCTGCCGCACGCCGCTTAATGGCCGAGCGTGCCGACCTGCTCGGTGCAATTCGTCTGCCCAATACGGCATTCAAGGCAAATGCCGGTGCCAGCGTTACCACCGACATTCTGTTCTTGCAAAAGCGTGACACGCCGCCGGAGCAGCTGCCCGCATGGACGGAAACCGGAAAAAATGCAGACGGCATGGAGCTGAACAATTACTTCTTGCAGCACCCGGAAATGATTCTGGGTACGATGCAGGAGGTCACAACTCAATACGGTAAGGATACCGCCTGTGTCCCCGATCCGAATGTCGAACTGGAAGATCTGCTCTCCGCAGCAGTTCTTCACCTCGGTCACGAGAATGTGTTCCAGTCGAACACGCTCATTGAGGACGATGTGTTCCAATCGAACACGCAAGAACCGCCTGCACCAGAAACCGCTGATGTGTTCCAGTCGAACACGCCGATGGAAGAGCTGCGTCCGTTCTCCTATGCTGTGCAGGACGGTAAACTAATGTTCAAAGAAGCAGACGGCAATCTTGTACCGTCCGAAATGAACGCTACTGCTGTTAAACGTGCTATCAGCATGATCGGTATTCGAGATGCTGTGCGTAATCTGATCGAAGCCCAGCGTGACGGCTGTGACGATGAGCAACTTCATGCTTTGCAGGCAGACCTCACGCAGAACTACGATACATTCGTAAAGGAGTTCGGCAATATTCATAAGCGCGGCAATAAACTGGCTTTTCGAAAAGATGCTGGGTATCCGCTGCTGCTTGCACTGGAAAAACTGGACGATGAGCAGAATGTAATCGGCAAGACCGCCATTTTCAGCAAGCGCACAATCAGTCCGCATATTGTTGTAACACACGCCGATACGCCAGAGGACGCGCTCGGACTGTCGCTGGCAGAACGCGGCAAAATCGACTTTGCATATATGTCCGCACTGCTTGACGGTATGCCGCAGGAGCAGATTACCACTGCACTGCGTCAGCAGATCTTCCTCGACCCACAAACACAGGAATGGCAGCCTGCGGACGAGTATCTTTCGGGCAATGTACGCGCCAAACTTGATATTGCACGCCTTGCCGCACAGAGCGACCCGGATTTTGCTGTTAATGTGCAAATGCTGGAGCGTGTCCAGCCGGAGCCGCTGACCGCTGCGGACATCAATGTAAAGCTCGGCACAACATGGATACCGCCGGAGGACATCGATCATTTCATCCGCGATGTGCTGCATCCGCCGTTCTATGCACTGAACAAGATTAAAACCTCGTATTCTGATGCTGCAAAGCTCTGGTATGTATCCAATAAGAGTGTAGATAAAGACCCTCATTCGCTGGCATATACGAAATACGGCACTTCCCGCGTGAATGCTTACGAACTTCTGGAACTGTCACTCAATCTGCGCGATGTGCAGGTCAGTGATGTAAAAATCATAGACGGCAAGGAAAAGCGTATTCCGAATACCAAGGAAACCATTAAGGCAAGAAACGCACAGGACGCACTTCGTCAGGCGTTCAAGGACTGGGTATTTGATGATCCTGCGCGCCGCGAACGACTTGTGGGTTATTACAACGAACATTTTAATACCACCCGTCCGCGCGAATTTGACGGCAGTCACCTCACTTTGCCCGGTATCAATCCAAGTATTCAGCTATATTCTCACCAGAAAGATGCAGTTGCTCGTATCCTTTACGGCGGCAATGCGCTGCTTGCACACTGTGTCGGTGCTGGCAAAACATGGACGATGGCTGCGGCAGCAATGGAGCTGCGGCGGCTCGGACTTTCTCACAAGCCGATGTTCGTCGTGCCGAACTCGCTGACCGAGCAGTGGGGCACAGAATTTCAGCAGCTCTATCCCGGTGCAAATATTCTGGTTGCCACAGAAGCGGACTTCACTAAGGAGAACCGCAAGGCGTTCTGCGCACGCATTGCCACTGGCGATTACGATGCGGTCATTATCGGCCATACACAGTTCGAAAAAATACCGCTATCGTCGGAAAACGAGCGCAGGCACATCGAGCGGCAGCTTGATACTCTGGAACTCAGTCTGACCGATGCAAAGCGGAACAAGGACTTAAACTTCACTGTAAAGCGGCTGGAATCCTCGAAAAAGAAGCTGGAAACTCGTCTGGAAAAGCTGATGGACGCAAAGGAAAAAGACGATGTTGTTACCTTTGAAGAACTCGGTGTTGACCGGCTGTTTGTCGATGAAGCAGACGAGTTTAAGAACCTTGCTTTGTTTACAAAAATGCGCAATGTCGGCGGTATCAACACAAGCGCAGCGCAGAAAAGTGAAGATATGCTCGCTAAGTGCGAATATCTGAACGAGAAAACGGATTATCATGGCGTATGTTTTGCAACCGGCACGCCGGTTTCCAACTCCATGACCGAGCTGTACACAATGATGCGCTATCTCCAGAACGATACGCTGGAAAGTGTCAACATGACCGACTTTGACAGTTGGGCGTCTAACTTTGGCGAAACCGTTACAGCGATGGAACTGGCGCCAGAGGGAACCGGCTACCGCACGAAAACGCGCTTTGCAAAGTTCTGCAATCTGCCGGAACTGATTAACCTTTGGCGGCAGGCGGCAGATATTCAGACCGCCGATATGCTTGATCTCCAGCGCCCGGAAGTGGAATACCACAATGTAAAGGCACAGCCAACAGCAGCACAGCAAGCCATGGTGCAGGAACTCGGCAAACGCGCTGACCGCGTGCGCAGCGGTGCAGTCGCACCCTACGAGGACAATATGCTCGCTATCACCAATGACGGACGCAAGCTCGCGCTCGATCAGCGGCTTGCAGACTCGTCCCTGCCGGACAATCCGGGCAGCAAGCTCAATATGGTCGTGGAAAATGTGTTCAATACATGGGAAAGCAGCAAGCCGACCAAAGGCACACAGCTTATCTTCTGCGACCTTGCGACACCCTCTGCGGCAGGCAAGGACAGCGGTCGTTTCTGCTCCTATGACGATATACGGGATAAGCTGATCGCCAAGGGTGTACCGGCTGACCAGATCGCATATATTCACGATGCGGACACACCGGCAAAAAAGAATGCACTCAGCAGCAAAATGAAATCTGGTGCAATCCGCGTGTTGATTGGCTCGACTGCCAAGATGGGCGCTGGCTTCAATGTGCAGGAACGCCTTGTTGCGCTGCATCATGTCGATTGCCCATGGCGTCCGCGTGATGTAGAGCAGCGTGATGGTCGTATTCTCCGTCAGGGCAATACAAATGAAAAGGTACATATCTATCGTTATGTTACTGAGGGTACATTCGACAGCTACAACTGGCAGACGGTCGAGAACAAGCAGAAGTTTATCTCGCAGGTCGTAACCGGCAAATCTCCGGCGCGCACCTGTGATGATATTGACGATGCTGCGCTGTCTTATGCCGAGGTTAAGGCGCTTGCTGCCGGTGATCCAGAGATCAAGGAGCGCATGGAACTTGATGTTTATGTGCAGAAACTATCCGTCCTGCGCACTGCATACCACAATGACCAGTATAAGCTGGAGGACGATGTAAATGTGAACTTGCCGCACAGCATTGTTAAGAAAGAAAACATGATTGCGGCGCTGAAAAGAGATCAGGCAACGCTGGACGCAAATCATGCCCAGACAGAGGGCGCAACCTTCCGTATCGAACTGAACGGAAAAACTTACACAGCTAAGGACAAGGCCGGTGAAGCGTTGCTGACCATGATAGCGGATGAACGCAGGAAGATTTCGCAGAACATGGAAGGCAAGCTGTCATATGATGACACACGCTCTATCGGTTCGTACTGCGGCTTTAAGCTGGAACTGAAGCGTTCGCTCATGGACGAGGTGCGTATCTGTATTCATGGTGCAACCAAGCGTATGGTTGAACCGGGTGATAATGTGGCCGGCTGCATCCAGCGTATGAACAACGCTATGAATGACATCGGAAAGTTTATCGGTGACAACGAGCAGAGCCTTGCTCGCCTGCATGAGCAGCTTGATGAAGCCAAGGTCAACCTCGGTAAGCCATGGCCGCTGGAGGACGAGTATCAGCAGAAGATCTCTCGCCTTAACGAACTGAACTACAAACTTACGAGACACAGTTCTCCACGGAAATCGGCCGATTTAGCAGAGCCAGAGTTGTGATGTATTAGTCATAGAGATAAAGGTATTCTGCGATTTACATACAACAAGACTTTGCAACAGTTCGAACGATTCTGGCTCAAAAATAATAAGCTGAGGGTAAACCTCAGCTTATTATTTTCACTTCACCATATCTATCCAAAAGCCACCGGTTATTAGCAGAACGATTGTCATTACAAGGATATATAACCCATAATAGCCTTCGACATTGTGCTTAAAAATTGATAATTCACCATTTTTCTTTTTCAGAGATTCTTTATATATTGACGCTATAAACGATGGAATAAGAATCCATACCGGAAAAGAATCAATAGAAAATAGATCACAGATGATCATCCATGGCACCAAAATAACGCCTATAATTCAACAACATACAAAATTTTGATAACATAGTAAGTTGTTTTCATGTGGACTCACCTCTTAATCTATGTCTATATTAGGCTTTGATTGTATTGGAAATCATAGTCTTGCTCTCCGACAGCGAACCCTTATACGCCGTTACCACGGCAGATACGCGGTATGTCTTGCGGAGCACTGCCGAATATATATCGCTATGATGCTTCGTATTTATCTTGAGCATCAGACAGTCGGCGCTAAAAACTCAAGCTCCTTTGTTTGTCCAATGTACAACCTGATTACGACAGAAAAATGGTTCCTTTGGCATAGGTTCCAGTGTCACCCTTTGTCAGTTTAATATAATATTTTTCCTTTGCATCAATGCTCGGAAATACGATATGTACTTTTTCACCGTAATTCACGTCAATTCCATCTACAAAAGTATTTTTCTTTTTTTTATAGAGTGCGACTGTATAGCTGGTGTCTTTCTTATTGCCAGTTGTAGCAGATACTTCTACATTAAGGTATCCATATGGATTCAGAAAACAATAGTTTGTGTATGTGTAGTTCTTAAAATTGAATGTTCCAGTATAAGTTTCTTTTCCCAAGTCGTATACGGATGTGGGGATACTATTACCACGCGCTTGCACATCGACCAACAAATTCTGACTGTATTTCTTCATATTCTGTTCGATTTCTTCATCCGAAATCGGTTCAGATGATACGATATACGGTGCACTCTCATCATTTTCTGTCACAGTCGAATATGTATCAGTAGTGTCTTCATCTAACGAAAATGCACCATTTTTCTGATATTCGTTATATTCAGCAAGGATTTCTTCATCGGATTGCGGGACAGAAGAAACAATCATTGCTGCAGAGGAAAGTTCCGTATCATCGGCTTTTCCGTCTCTGCGCGTTGCACCTGCGCTCATCATCAACGCCGAAGCTGCCATACAGCCTGCGAGCGTTACGCTCATCATTTTCTTGAACTTAGTCATGTTGACCTCCTGTTCTCATGCTTTCTGTGATAGCCATACAGATAATGTACGGCTCCATACCTTTCATTGGACACTTGCGCCGATCTGGAAAATCGGCTATACTATATCTATCCACATAAGTCCGATGCACCGCTGATGCGGTGAGGTGTCCAGCCTTTTCGGTTTTATGTGGATTTTTAACAAAACATTGGAATCACCTCATACCACAAGCATATGACACCCACACTCTATGAGTAAATGTTCAGTGCTAATTCAACTTTTTAAGGCAGTTTTACTTGAAGTCCGCTATCACACTTCCGCCACTAATCATATAAGTCGGTTTGACTGTTATCTGGTAAATACCATTAGATCTGATATTTGCAGTCCAAGATTCGTTTGTCATCAGCGTTGCATAACTGTTGTTCCAAACATACTGATTGTTGGAATTAAGGCGATATATGGTGATGATTAAACCCGCATTATCTGGTTTCCAAACGCCAGTGAAGGTAATCTTATCTCCCGCATCAAGGGACAACTTTGTCCATCCCACTTTTTCCTTTCCAGCCGCAAGACCTGTCAGATCACAGGGAAAAGAGATACGTGGACTAATCGAGCTTTCTTCGGAAACCTCGATATCAGACATATCGGTTGCAACCGCACCGGAGTTCAACATCAGAGCAGAAACAGCCATACAACCTGCGAGCGCTACACTTAGCATTTTCTTAAACTTATTCATAGTATACCTCCGCATTTTAGTTTATGCTCTAAGATTGTTGTAAAGTAATTACACCGACCTTTGTTTTCTGTTATTATGATATCTATCGAAAACTATGTTACATCAAAATCCAAAACCGTGGATAACATAATTATCCATATAAGCCCAATACACCGCTTGCGTGGTGAGATATGCACTTTTTCGGTTTTATGTGGATTTTTAATAAACCATTGGAATCACCTCCGATCTTATTATCAGCATTAAGCCTTGATTGTCTTGGAAATCATCGTCTTGCTTTCCGACAGCGAACCCTTATATGCCGTTACCACAGCTGATACGCGGTATGTCTTGCCAGATGATACGGAATAACTGCCGCTGATAGATGCCTTGCGTCCATTCTGATCATCAGACCAGGTCTTCACAGTACTCCACGACAGTCCATTCTTCACCTGCAGGTTCGCAGTGATCTTGCATCGGGTAGCGATACCGTTCTGTCCGCGGACCCAGCCATCTACATACGCCTTGCCACCGGAGATGGAAAAAGTGATGTCGGCGTCGTTGATGTAATCCATGCAGGGTGCGACAATGGTCTGTGCCGCACAAGTCTGTTCGGTGTGCGCACTATCTTCCAACGCCATTGCCTGCGGCATTGCTGCTGCGAGCAAAGAAGCAGACAGACATACGCCAGAAATCAGAGTTTTTACTTTGCTGTTCATAATAGAAAAGCCCCTTTCATTTTTTCTTATTCACTGTAACGAACGAGAGCACCCGTTTGTGACACATCAGCCAAAAAAATTTTTCGGGTAATATCTGTTCGTTTGTACATGGTAACGAACGAGGATACCCATTTGTGACACCAACGCAAAAAATTTTTTCATTGCCCTGAAATTGCATTTAGAAACGCTTTGTGCTATAATCTGCTAAAATCCACTAAGGCGGTGTCAAATGCTAATTTATCTCGCAGCCATCAGTTCCGATGAAGATAAATCCAAGTTCGAGCTGATATACCGGCAATATCGTAATCTGATGTACTATGCTGCAAACCAGATCCTGCACAACAGCAGTGATGCCGAAGATGTCGTGCATCAGGCTTTCTTAAAAATAGTCGAAATTCTTGATACGATTTCCGAAATAAAGAGTCACAAAACGCGCTCACTCATCGTTACTATTACCGAGAGGAAAGCAATCGACCTCTATCGCTCCAAGAGCCGCACCGCTGTCCTGCCGTTGGACGAGACATACATTGGCAGCGTAGCGGCGAACGAAATCGAGCATATGGCGGAAAGTGATGCGATCGCCGCGGCAATCGCTGCTTTGCCTGCGCGTTACCGCGAAGTGCTGCTTTTGCGCTACGACAACGGCTTTTCTTATTCTGAAATTTCCAAAGCACTGGATATGACCGAGGCAGCAGTGCGCAAAACCGTACAGCGCGCGAAAGAGGCTTTGCAGCGCACATTACAGATACAGGAGGAAGATACCGATGAAGATAACCGATGATATGCTGTATCATCACGCGGAGGCTGCACGCGAAAAATGGCTATCCGAGACACTGCCGCCGCAGATACCGGAGCACAAGTTCTCCGGGAAATTCGACCGAAAGATGCGCAAACTGATCCGTGAGCAGCGCCATTCTGCGCAGTTCAATCGCCACATAAAGCTGTTGCAGCGTATTGTCGCAATTTTTCTTCTGGTATGCACCGTATCGTTCGGCGGCGTTATGACAGTAGACGCTTACCGCGAGAAAATCATTGAAACCGTCGTGCGTGTGTTCAACGAGCTGACAGATTATCGGTTCAGCAAAAGTGCAGATATGCCCGAAAGCATTGCATATGCGTTTCCGCCACCGCTTTCCTATATCCCGGACGGCATGAGCAAGGCGGAGGAAAACGCCGGAGAGCAGCTGTATACTGTCACATATGAGGGCGAGGACGGAAACTTTTTCGACCTGTCCTGCACTATCTTTACCGATGAAACGCAGACCGAAAAAATTCTCGATACCGAAGATGTGCAATCGACCGAGTTTGAGCTGCATGGAGAAACGGCAACGCTTTTCAGCAAGAACGGAGCTACCACGATCTTCTGGACGCATGACGATGTGCTGTATCACTTGTACGGTACAATTCCAGCTGATGAATTGCGCAAGGTCGCGGAGAATATTGAATAAAATGAAAAAACACCCCTCGTTCCAAGCATTCGCTCAGAACGAGGGGACTTTTCGCTTTTGGCCGTTAATCTTAACGGTAGCAATCTCAATGCTTTCGGCAGTGTACGATTTTATCTTCTGCGCAATTATCAGACTTCATAAGCTCCTCAATCACGCGCAGCCGTCTGCGGAAGAAACGAACGCGCGATACCGACACAATAGTTAAGATTGCACCGAAAATAACTTCGCAGATAATCGCGATTTTCAGTACCCACATCTTAATGATTTCCCAAAAACTTTCCGCAACCAATACGGGATAAGCTGAATGAGCATCTTCAATTATAAGATAAGTCATCATACACCCACCGATAAAAAGGAAAAGATACACTAATAAATCCCTTTTGAAATACTTATATCTCTTGTATGTTTCTTGATGTTTGGTGGCCAGTTCCTGACCACCAAATCGTCCGAAATATTCCTTATCCTGCTGTATCTGCATAACAGAGAACGAATAAAAACCGCTCACTTCGTTAAGATGTTCACACTCTTTACGCAGTTTTTCTTTCCAGTTCATAGATACCTCCTGTTGCTTATTTAGGGCGCGCAAACCCATACATATGTGATTTCCAGTACGAATTGGATAGGTCTGCGTAACCGATTGGATTTCCGCAATGCAACATTTTACCGTTGCCTACATAGATACCGATGTGCGAGATCGGTTCGGGGCAATCGTAGGTGTTCGCAAAGAATACCAGATCACCCGGCTGTGCCTGCGAGGCCGAGATTGGTGTGCAGCGCAAGTAGATACCATACGCTGTCATTCGCGGGAGATTGCATACGCCGGACTGCGTGTAGACCCAGCAGATAAAGCCGGAGCAGTCGAACGAGGTCTGCGGAGTAGAACCGCCGAACACATAAGGCATACCGATGTATTTCTTTGCTTCGGTCATGAGCTTCTGGAAGGTTTCACTGCCGTAAGCTGCGCCGCCGGTATACTGCTGAACCAGCATAACATAGAACATATTGCCGTAATTGTACCGCCAGCCGCCATTTTTCGCAGTAGAAATAGCGTTTTTGTAAGTAACACGCACACCGCCAGAGTGCTGCTTTGCAAAGCTCTCCGCCAGCTCAAAGGAGTATTTCTTACCGTTTTTCGCTACATAGTCAAGGAAACCGCCGCCGTAGTTGTACGCCTGTACAATGCTGTCACCGTCTACACCGAGCTGCTTTGCTCTTTTAACCAGTTCGGCATAGTATTTGCAGCCCTGATTGATAGATGCTTCCTTGTCCTTGATTGCACCGGGCGGCAGTCCGGCACTCTCCGAGGACTGCATAACATCAGCCAACACGCCGCCGCTCTCGACTTGAATAATCGCCAGCAGTGTGCCCACATGATCGGAGATACCGTACTGCTTGGCGTATTTCTCTACAAGTGCCTGCAAGGCGAGAACTTCCGGGGATAGGTTTGCCGCAGCCGAACCGAATATCGAATTCAGCAGTCCTTGCAGATCGTTGCGGTACTTATCCAGCAGCTCCTTCAGCGTTGTGCGCTGCATTTTCGTAAATCCGTACTTGTCCGCAGCCTGGTCAGCAGTCAGTGCATTGATCTGCACATGAAGGATACGGGTTTTATTCACGACCGTAATCCACTTGGTATAGGGGTTCATATCTTTGTATACCTGCGCCAGAATCGCTTTTTTCTTATCGTCGATTTCGATTACATCAAGGCCGTCTTTTTCGGTTGTTTTAACTGCAAACACAGCTAACACTTCAACATCGTTGGCATAGTTACCCTCATAGACAACCTGATCGTAACTTTCGCCGGACAGCACTTCTTCGCTCCATGCAAACTGCGCATTGACATAGGCCGTCTGGACGGTCGAGAGCTTGTCGTTTTCTGCCGCCTGCGCGTCGGCAAAGAAAAGGCCAAGCACCGATGCGACCATCGCAGCCGAAGCCGCGATCATGCACATAACCAGCACACCTGCGAGAATCGGAATCAGCGCTTTAGATTTCGCAAACCGCACAGTAAACTGAAAAGCGGACTTCATTGCTGCCGAAAATCCTTTTTTCACTATACCGTTTGCATTAGTCGGCAAGGTCTTTCCTGCGAGTTTTGCGGCCTGCTGACGCTTCATTTTCTTCACACCGGCTTTACGCGCCTTGATGCGGTAGCGCATACTCTTTTCGCTGCGCTCCGCAGCAGCTTTCTGCACACGCGCATTATAAGCAGTGGCTGCGGCTTTACGCTGCTGTACAGTGCGTACCTTTGTCTGTGCAGAATGGGAGGGACCGTATACGCTGCTGCCTGCCTTGTTCCGCGCCGAACTATATACCTTAGATGCCGTACTCTGCGGCGTGCGGTACTGCGCACTCTGTCGCTGCTTGACCTGTACCGCTGCTTTTTTCTTTGCTGCGGCTTTGGCTCGCACAGCAGCGGTCGTGCGCTGACGGCGCATGAACTGTTCGCGTACTGCACCGCGCGGCGTAGTGGCACCATGCGCTGTGCGGATGCGGTACTTCTGATACTGCTTTACCCTAACGCGGCGGATATTCTTGTTTTCGCGTGTGGATTTGTAGGTAAGTCGTATACGCGCTTTGCCGTCTGCACTGCGATACCGCTGTGCGGTACGAACGACGGACTTGCGTACACGATAATCTTTTAGCTTGCTGTCCGCGCTTCGATATAATGATCGAGCCGCCTTGCGTACCGGCTTGGCGGCAAGTTTTACTCCGACATAGGCTGCATCGTGCATACGCCGCTGAATCTGTTCAGTTGCCTCTACCTCCGCACTGTGCTGTGCGGCTTTCTTATCGTTTATCGTGCGGACGGCTGTTGCAATCGCAAAGCGCTTGATTATGCGCTTTTTACGGGACTTTTTCTTTTCGGCACCGTCTGTACCCGGTACACCGAAAGTCTGCTTAGCACGCAGCTCCGCGCCCGCACGAGTGCTTGCTCCTCCCGTATTGCGATAGGTCTTGTTATCACTGCGGCTGTAAGATGCTCTGCGCCCGGTTGTAGGCGCAGAGTGAACCTTGGCAGCATCGCTCTTGTCCTTGTATTTATACACCATGCGGCTTTACCTGCTCCCGGTCTGCCGGTTTGGTGGTCATGAGCTTATACAGCTCTGTATCTTCCGGGAAGCTGTTGACGAACGGAATAAACGCGCCGCCGAACTTCATCAGGCCGCAGCCGGGATCAGCGTTTTCCACATACGAAAGCTGCGTGTCCGAAATATTCAGCAGTTCTGCCAGCGCAGCGCGGTCGGACGCGGACTGAGAAAGCATGATAAGAAACTCAGAGTTGGCAAGCATCCAGCAGGCATCCTTGCTCGTCAGCATTTCGCCCACATTCTGCGTGATGCCGGTCATGTAACCGGCGCGCTTACGAACCTGCTTCCACATTCGCAGGAAGAAGTTCGTGGCGAACGGATAGCGGAAGAAGATTGAGAACTCGTCTACGAATACCCATGTACGCCGACCTGCACGCCAGTTCTGAATCACGCGGTTGTAAATGCTCTCCAGAATAACCAGCATACCCATCGGGAGCAGTTGCTCACCGAGATCGAGGATATTGTAAGAGGTCAGGCGATTGTTCTGGTCAACATTGGTTTTCTGCGCGAAAATGGACAGCGAACCGGAGATAAACAATTCCGCTGCAAGCGCAAGCTCCTGCGCTTCCGGCTCTGGCTGACGCTTGATCTCGGCCTGCAAGTTGGTCAGTGTCGGAGCATCGCCCTTGTATCCACTGGCGATATAGGGACGATAAACAGCCTGTACGCAACGGTCAATGATGGAGCGATGCTGCGCTTTGAGATCGTCCTGCATGATCTGCTCGAACAGGGACAGGACAAATTCGGACTTGTCCGGCAACGGATCTTTGCCATCATCGGCATAGCCTTTTTCCATGTCCAGTGCATTGATGCGTACTGCGGACGAACCGGAAATGTCGATCATGCTGCCGCCGAAAGCACCGACCATCGGCGTAAACTCGCCCTCCGGGTCGAGCACCAGCACATCATCGTGCGTGGACAGCAGCACATAAGCGATTTCCTGTTTAACAGAGAAAGACTTGCCTGCACCGGATACGCCCAGTCGGATGCAGTTACCATTCAGCAGGTTTGCGCGGTTGGCTACAATCAAGTTACCCGAAACAGCGTTGTTACCATAGCAGATGCCACCCATCTGCTGAATTTCCTGCGCAGAAAACGGCGTAAGGATAGAAACATTGTCCGTAATAAGCGTGCGCTGCTGCTGTACGCTGCGCAAACCATACGGGAGTACGGTGTCCAAACCAATGTCCTGCTGATAAGATAACTTCGTCAGATTGCAGCCGAAACCGCTTGCAATTTCCTGCAAGCTCTCTGTATCGGCGTTAAGCTGTTCCAGCGTTTTTGCGGAGTGAACGATGGTGATGGTGGTCAGCATTAAACGCTGGTCATGCTCGGTAATATCGTCCATGTAGTCAGCAACGACCTTGCGCATCTGCTGGAACTCATACGGGATTTCCGCCGCGAAATTATTGTTGTTGTTCTGTCGCTGCTGCCAGCGGCCAATATCGGATTCGACACGCAGCGCAAGACCGTTGAGCAGCTTGTGTGCTTCCTGCGTGTTAATCGGCTCGATGTCCATAGACAGCATCATCTGGCGCGGCAGTCCCATGAGGTCGTGGATCAGCTCATCGGACAGGCGTGATGCAAATTCCTCGACGAAAAGCACGCGCATAAAGCCCTGATCTGTCTGGATATAATCTTTATGATAACGCAGTGCCAGAGGACAGAAAACATCAGCAATGTTCTGCCCGCGCGCAATCATTTCGTCCAGATCTGCCTTTGTCATGCGGTGATCTGGACGAAAAAAATCGTGCAGAATACGGAAACGACTGCTGTTGTCCTGTAAGCGGATAGAGGACGCAAGACGCTGCATACCGATGCTCAGGCTTTTTCCGGCACGACCGAAAAACTGCCGGGCATCGGTAATATTCTTACGCTTGGCAGTGAGGGTCATAAATTTCTGCTGAACGATGCCGTTACTGCCCTGCGCCTTGGACATAATCACCTGATTCAGTTCTGCGCGGTATTTGTCCATACCGTCATGCTGCTTGCGCAGAAACAGCGTTCCTGCGTTGGCTTCCTTGTCGAATATACTGTTTACCAGAGTGACTTTCATGCGGCTGTCTGCCGCAAGACCGTTCAGCACACGCCCCCAGCTGTCCAGAATGGTGCGCTGATCGTCCAGACTGGCTACGGCATAGTTAATATCGGAAAACGACCATGTCTGACTGAACTCGTTGTTTCCGACCTGCCAGATTGAGTCCGGAAATACACGCTTAACAGGAATAAGCTGCTGCACGCTGCGCGGCAGGCGTACCGGCTTTGTGGTTTTCTCCTGCTTTTCTTTTTTCTCTTTAATTGGTTTGGTTTTGCTCATTCTGTTCTACCTCGCTACTATGTTCACTGATTTTCTGCTTTGCTTTCTTGCGGCTCCTGCCTTTTTTCGACTGCTCTTCCGGCGTAAACTGCGCATAGAAGTTAGCGGAACGGTATACGTACCAGCCGTTATGCATAAACATTGTGCGCAGCCATGAAAGAGCGAATTTCTCAAAGGGCAGGCCATGAAAGGACACAAAGCCGATTGCTGCCGGAATTGCCGCCACCAGAATACATACGACACTCGCAAGTTCTGTTCCAAGAAACGGCTGTAAGCCGAAGTTCGCGCCTGCGGCCAAGCCTGCGGCAAGCAGACCGCAAACCGTCTGCCGCACGCTCAGACCCATGACTACGCCCTCGTGATAATTGCGTATCTCAGCAAATCTCAACTATTTGAAAAAAGTTCTTGACTTTCCCTCCGGGATTTGGTATTCTATTAAAGCTGTCTCTGAGAGACAAGCGCAAAACCGAAAAGTTTGGGTTAGAACCGATTGAAGTTCTGAAAAAGAATTTGAAAAAAGTTCTTGACAAACGGTTTAAGTTTTGATATACTAAATAAGCTGTTGATGAGCGGTTGAGAACAACGAAAAGTTGCGAAAACTCTTTGAAAACAGCAGATTGTACCTTGTAAATTAAACAACGATGTGCTT
>ERZ840517.606-NODE-606-length-46379-cov-29.787410_pt1 | contig 46379 bp, 80 predicted proteins | sample MGYA00519876_ERZ840517 | MGnify/ENA primary metagenome ERZ840517 (study PRJEB31850, sample SAMEA3708882) | human gut metagenome | biome: human gut; feature: human-associated habitat; material: faeces | place: China | collected 2014 ... | reverse complement strand
CCCTCGCAAAAGTTCCGGCAATCAACGCTTGCAATATACGCCGCCATATCTTCGCGGTATGGGTCATTCGCCTTTGCCCTCAACGTAGGCGAGATTTCACTCGATACGACCAGCATATCGTTGTATGCGTCCTGTCCGTTATAGCTACCGGCATGAGCGCCGGGTGAAAGCGTACCTGTCACCTCTTGGTACGTCAGCGGCACTTGGTTGCCGCCTGTCCCCATGCGCGCTTGCAGTGCCGGAACGACCTCTCCGCACTCGCGTATCACATCGCAGGCGTGCGACATATCCAACGCAACCACCGCAGGTTTATTGCCGCCACACTCCGCATTCAGCGTTGGCGATTGCTCTTCGGCGTAGCCGATGCTTCGCGCCCGCTCGCTGTTGCCGAGTTTAAACCCGGCGCAGACAACCGGCTGATTGTTTCCGCTCATTCCCGCAGCGGCGGTCAAGGTTGGGGCTCTATCATCGCTTCGTACCTCGGCCCCGCCTTGCTGTGTCGCCATGCAGAAAATCGCCGGGTTGTTTACTCCTCCGCCAACGCCACCTTGTAGCGCAGGGGATTTCCCATTCGTGTCAAAAATCCGTTTGCTTTGGCAGTCCCATGCTGTTAAGCATTGCTCTGTTTTACCAGCACGGCTTTCAGCGTTTCCGGCAAGTCTTTCCCGCGTCGCTCCGCTCTCCGCAAGATACCCTGACACGCTTTTGCGCTCAAAGAGTATTTCGCCTGCGGTGTCTCCTCCAAAATCTGCGACAATCGAGATACGACGGCGACGTTGGGGGACTCCCCAGTGTTGCGCGTCATGCACTCGCCAAGCCACGCTCCATCGTCCTCCCACTTCATCGTGGTAGCCACCCCAGGTGTTCCAGCCTTTTTCAGGCACTTCAATATCGGGGGCTTCCGGCTCTGCGATGCGGATGATCTCTTCGAGGACTGCCGCGAAGTCTTGTCCTTTGTTGCTGCTGAATGCTCCGGGCACGTTTTCCCAGACCATAAACCGAGGTCGGACCATGTCACCTGTTCGTCCGTTCGCTTTGTCATGTGCTCTCATCTCCTTCACGATGCGGATCTGTTCCATGAACAATCCGCTTCTTGCGCCGGCTAACCCGGCGCGTTTTCCTGCAATGCTCAAATCCTGACACGGTGAGCCTCCCGTGATAACGTCCACAGTCTCGATCTCCGCGCCGTTGATTTTCGTAATATCGCCGAGGTGCTTCATCTTCTCCCCTCGCATTCCCCGAACATCTCCCGGAACGTCAGGCCCGTCAAGTCTTCCAGCGCCAGCAGCTTTTGGATGGTCGGCATAATGCGCCCATACTCATAATTCGCAAGCTGCCCCTGCACAAGGCCACACATGGCGGCAAACTGTGATTGGCTCATGCCCCTTGCTTTTCTAAGGTTGCGGATCCGCTCCGCAGTGTCTTTTGCATTCATCTTTTCGCTCCCTTTATTTTCTCAGCTTTTGGCCACGCCGCGTTTTGAACTGGCGCGCTCCCAAATAATCGTCTTTTGCCTGCGTCTGCCGCTTCTCTTCGGCCTTCGCCGCCCGGACCTTCGCAATATCCTCCGCATAATGCGGGCAATGGTCCTGGCAGCCGAGATAGCGCACGGGTGGCAGGCAGCTGTGGCAGTGCTCAAAGCTCATCTCACACCTCGCGGATCGTGATGCCGTACTTGTCCTGCATCAGTTTCTTTTTCAGCAGATAGTCTTTCGTTTTCACGCCCTTTGCGTCCTCGACCTCGCGCAGCCAATGCACCGTGCCGTTGCAGTCCGGCCCAGTTGCTCGCTCGTAAACAAAATCCGCGCGGTAGACCATCGGCTTGATTCTCTCGCCCTCGATGGTCGTGTATCCCTCAACGAGCGTAAAATTCGCTTGCAACCGTAAATCGCGAATCTTGCCCATCGCGCGCAGCACTTTCAGCTCGCCGAACCGCGCCGCCTCGCGCTCGGAATCAAACTTGATGCCGTCGCGCACAACCTTGCGGTTGCCGTACTTGCTTTTCTTCGACTTCTGTTCGCCCACCAGTTTGTCAAGCACCTGCTTCTGCGCCTGCGGCCCCAGCCTCGCGAGGTCAGCTGATGTCAGCGCCATCGTCGGCCTCCCTGATTCGCACTGGCAGGACCATTTTGACGTCCTCGTGGTTGGTCTTGATCGTAATGGGCCCAAGTGGCCCACGGAATTCCAGAATAGCAGGCTGCTTGAAGGCACCGCCGACGCTGGCCTTTGCCGCCTGCAACGTCGAGAGAAGATACTCGGCATTCACGCCGATACGGAATGTCGGTTCATTGGGCAGGACTTTTTCCCAATCCAGAAACGCTCCAACCGGCTGAACAAAACCGAAGATGCAGCCGAGACATTCGATCTCAACCACGCTTTCCGTCTTGTCCCGTTCTTTCAGCTCCAAGCGCATGGAGTTGCCGCGTGGCAGGCGGATACTCGGCTTGATGTAGCAATCGAAATCCTCTTCGACCTCGCAGCAGGTCGCGTGCTCCACGAAAAGCCGGACGCCGTCTGTGGCGATAGCCGTAACTGCCTTGTTCTTCTTGCGAAATTCCAGCCGGATATTCTTGTACATCGGCCTACTGATGCTCGCTGATACCGCGCCCTTTACGGCGGCGATAATCGTGTTGAACGCGTTGGTGTCCATGATAGCCAGTCTCATTCCTCTGCCTCCTTTGCGCCATTGTGATCGCACGGATCATCCCGCAGGCCGACCGCAATATGCATCACGTTCTTCTCATCGACGCGCTGGTGAATCTCGTATTGCCCAAGCAGCGGGTTCACCTTCGGCCTTTCGAGGTGGAGCGCCTTCATGCGTGGGATATCTTCTCCCGTGTCGGGGTCCTTCACTGCCTCGCCGTAGGAAAGCGCGATCTGGATAATCCAAGCATCGAACGCCATGCGCAGCTGGTTCAGTCCCTTCATATCCTCGCGCAGCTTCGCATTTGCTTTCATCAGCTCGCCGACTTTTTTCTGATATCTTCCGAGCTCGTGCTCAAGCCGTTTTACCTTGTCTCTGTTTCTTTCGCTCATCGGTTCTCCGTCCTTTCGTAGTGCAGCGTCAGCGCCCGAGCGATCGGGCAGCGCCGCCATTCTTCGTTGGCGCAGTAGCGCCGCGTACATTCGTCCAGCTCTTCTTTTGGTAGCTTGACTTGTGCGCCCTCGCAGTTGAGATAGTCGCGGTAGTCCCGCGAGTAAAACGGGCACTTGAAAATGCCCCCGCGATACCCGCTCACGGCGCACCGCCTGCCAACACCGATTTGACGTGCCTCATGCGCTGATTTGCCTTGTCGCGTCTCATGCTATCGCCCTTGAATACCAGTGGCGTGCACATCTCGAGGATGCGGTCATAGATGCGCTGATAGGCCATGTCTTTCGGCCTGCACAGCTCGTCAAGCGTCAGGTTTGTGGTGACGATCAGCGGCTTCTTGGCCTTGTATCGCTCGTCAATGACCGTGTAAACCGTCTCCATTGCGTACTCACTGCTGCGCTCTGCGCCGAGATCATCGATCACCATCAGCGGGTAATAGTGCACCTGCTCGACGATTTCTTTCTTGTCGTATCCCGCGTTGAGGATTCGCGGGAAGCTCGTAATCATCGCCGGGATCCCGCGGTCAATCAGCTCGTTGGCGATACACGCCGCCGCGAAGGTCTTCCCGTTGCCGGTGTTGCCCCACAGCAGAAGCCCATTGTTCTCGCGCCGCATATCGTCCCATGCGTCGGCATAGCGTTTGCATTTGACGATCTCGTCACTCATCGTCGCCTTGTCGAACCGGCACGCCGTCAGGCTCTTGTCGCGGATTCCGTCAGCACGCAGCGTTTCGATGCGTAGTCGCTTCTCACGGTCAGCGCGAGCTTTTTTCTCGGCCTCGTACTCTCGCGCCGCGCAAGCACACTGGCACCCGACAAGGCGGACATTCCCGCCGATGGGGATGCGGCACTGCTTCGGCGTGTTGCAATGGCCGCAGTACAGCAGCCCGTCTTTCTCGTAATCGACCAGATCACGAACAGGCTCGGCCTTTTTCGCGATGCTGTCGATCAATGCGTCAACGTTCATAGGCTTCCCTCCGTGTTGCCGTAGTCGTAGACAAACGGCTTATTTTGCTCGGAATCGCGCTTTTCCCATGTCCTAACGGCGGCTTTCCAGTCTTTCATGCGGTTCTTCCCTACCATCCAGCCCTTTGCCGTGTAGAAATCCAGAAACCGTTGTGCGTCCACGTTTGATCCACGCTCACGGATATAAGCCGAAACATCGTCTAACGTGGGGGGAGTAAAGCGCTTCGCGCGCGTATCACTCACACCGTTAGGGGGGAGTGAATTATCTTTGGTTTTGTCTTTGGTTTTGTCTTTGGGTTTGTCTTTGGTTTGGTACGTTTCGTATACGTTCGTATTCGTTCGTATACCATCGTATACGTTCGTATCATCTTGGCGCGCATACCGTTTTTCTATGTTGCGTTGGTTCTTTGCGCATCGTTCTTCATACGCTGCTTTAGCCCTATTTATATCGTCCGCAATGAAATCAAATGCGATCGACTCTCGTCCCGCAAGTTCCTCCGTCTCTCCAGTCTCGCCATATTCAAGCAAAGACCGTACAAGCCGACCTACCTCTTGATCTGAAAGTTTCTCTAATTTTTTGCGATAGCTGTAATAAAAGGGGATGTACTCAAGAGCCACTATGCCTCCACCGCCTTAAAACGGTGTATCGCCGTCGTCCTCACTGATCACCTCAAAGTCGCCTGCGGCGCTCTCTACGGTGAAATGCGGCTCGGTAGCATCGTTGCGCTTGCTGTCTCCGAAATAGATATTGTCGGAAATAATCTCGGCGTTGCGGCGGTTGTTGCCGTCCTTGTCCTTCCAGTCGCGGACGGTGAGCTTGCCCTCGACCACGACCATGCGGCCCTTGCTCAAATACTGGCAAGCAAACTCTGCCTGCTGCCGCCACGCCACCACATCGAGGAAATAGGTTTTCTTTTCGCCAGTTGCCTTGCTCTTGAAATCGTCATCGACGGCGACAGTGAAGCTCGTGACCGCCGTACCGTCCTGCGTGCGGCGCAGTTCCAGATCACGCGTAATTCGCCCCATAATGCAAATTCTGTTCAGCATGATTCTTCCTCCAAATAGTTTTTCTTGAATACAGCCATAAAAGTATCGTGGCCGTAAAGCTCTTCAAAGCGCTTCTGACATTCGCGTTTTAGCCGCATATCCAGTTCGTGACCGTCTTTCCCGTGCACGCCGTAGTCGGCCATATTGTGCCAGTCGGCACGCAGCCACACCCAGCAACCCCAAATGTCGGATAGCTGTCTGCGACCGCCGCCGTAAATGTGATGCCGCGCGAGGTTTGTCGAGAATCCAGAGATATAGCATTCTCTCTTGTCCTGCATGATGCTTTTAGTCATCTGCCCCATTCCTCCTTTAGCGCGTCAAGCTGTTGTGGGGTCAATGTTTCAATTCCCAGCTCCTTGCAGTCCTGCACAATGTTGTCGATCAGGCGTGACATTTGCTTTGTGTCAAAGGTGGACGAGCCGTAATACAGCACCACGTTTTTGCATCCTTCGATTTTGCTATCCATCACTTCCGTCTGCCAGCCGATACCGTTCTTGTTCCAGCCGTCGCATAGCTTCTGTACGGCCTTCTCGCGCACGCAAACGGTTTCTGTGTTGCCGCCAACGTCCCGCACCTCTCGCCGGTAAATATCGCTCTTGGGCGTTCCTGTGGCTTCTGCAAGCTTGTCCAGCAACACCCATGAGTAAGCATTGGCATCGAGGCTCCGCTTTTCACGGTGTTTCTTGATGGCAACGTCCACGTCAACCTCGTGCAGCTCGTCAAACAGCGCACCGACATTCTCCCGCGTGGCAATTGTGAGCAGAAACCCACCATCGCGCGCAAGGGATAGATCATGCAGTCTGGCTTTCATTCGCTTTTCTCCTCGCCATCATGCAAGCCCAGCAAAGTGGTGCTTTATAGGTCTTTCGCGCGTTCTCCGCGATCTCTACAACGGAATACGACTTGCCGCCGTGCGTTACCGGATAGATGGGATTGCCGCAGTCCTTGCAAACCGGTTTTCCAGCCGCCTCGGTTGGTTGCTGTCTCTCCGGCCTTGGTGTGTACTTGGTCGCGTCCTTCGCCCAATATACATCAGCGCCAAAACCGAGCGCCTTGCAGGCAACGGAGATAGCATCGGTCAGCGCCATTTTGAAGCACTCGTCAGAGGTGTAAAGGCCGTTTCGTTCGCTGGCGACAAACGCGCTGCCGCCTGTGCCGGGGATCGCATCCGACCACTCCCCGTCGACTTTGATGTAAAGGTCGATGTCTACAAATGCGGAAACCTCGTTGTTCGCGCCATTTTCAAGGCGCTTATCGGTGATGGTATATTTCCAACCAATACCGCAAGGCCCGAACTGCTCCGTCAGCGCCTTAATGCGCCACATTGGGTTGATATCAGTCTTACCTTTCAGTCGTCCCGCTTGAATCTCACGTTGCGCGGACGTTGGGACTTGCCGAACACGCTCATAAATTTCAAGGTTCTCCATCACTTCACCCCCATGCTCACGCCCTGTACAAGCGTCGCACCGTCGATTTCAGCGCCATTTTTCAACAGCGGGGCAAGGTCAGTCTTGCTCACCGTGGGGGCGTTGTAAGTAACCTCTCCGTCGTGACCGTTGGCGAGCATCCACGCCACCACCGCGCCCATGTCGGAGACCTCCACGCTGGTGGTTTTGCGATAACTGATGGAGCATCGGGGAGTGGAAAACTTCTCGCCGTTCAGAACAGAGTCGAGATATTTTTTCTTGCTCTCTGCCGCGCGCTCTAAAGCCTGTCTGCGCGCCGCAAGGGTCTTCTCTTCTTCGCGGATCGCCTTTGCTTCGGCAACATCGTTTTTAATCCAAAGCGCGATGTTCTCGATCTTCTGCTCTCTTGCCATGTTCAGCTCCAAGAGCTTTTCAAGGTCAAGGATTTCGCCGGTCTCGGCGTCTACACATTCCGCAAGCGCGGAATCAATCTGATAAAGGTTCATCTTTTACCTCCGTAATATTGTCTGTGCCACAATAAGGGCACACGGTTTGAGTGGTAATCGTCCAGTTCTCATCGTCCAGATTTTCGCGGTATGCATAAAGAGCTGGCTCTCGGAAATCCGCGCCGCAAGACCAGCAGTGCATCATCCCTCCGCCTCCAAATACACCATCGCGTTCTGCACGCCAAAGACGCGCGCCGCTTGATGGTCGTTGAAAAACACGTCGATGTGGTTGCCGTTTACGCCGCTGCCGCAGTCCTCGGCGATGTACTCGTGTCGCGTGCCGTCCGGCCAGATCAGCAGGACGTGCGCCCCGTAAGGGATCACCTTCGGGTCAACCGCAATCGTGCGTCCCTCGGTGGCCAGCGTGCCGGTGGCGGTGTAGCCGCTCGCCCACTTGCCGCAGCAGCAGCGCCCGGGGCAATAGGCGGTCAAGGTAAACTCGCCGAGAAACACGTCGTTGCACACCGCACTTTCCGTCGCGGGAATGTCCCACGCAGGGTCATGCTCCTCTACGATGGAGACTTCTTCCGGTTCCGCATCGACCGCCTGCGCGCTGGTGGCGAGAATTGAGATCACGATCAAAATGACCGTCGCGCCCAGACACGCCGCCGCAAACAGCGCCGATTCATCGGACTTGCGCTGCTCTCTCGTGCGCTTGTCGTGCCGTCTCATCGTGTCACCTCTTCCATCGTGATTTGTGCGGGCTTCTCAAACAGTGGGGCGAGCATTTCCTCTTGCGCTGCCTTGTAAAAATTCCTGTCAATTTCAAACCCGTAAGCGTTCCGCCCCAGTTCATACGCCGCGCGGAGGGTGGTCGCGCTGCCGGCGCATGGGTCAATCACAACGTCGCCGGGATCCGTAAAAACTTCAATCAGCCGCTTCAACACGTTCACCGGTTTCTGCGTGGGGTGGATCTTGGGAATGTCCTTCCCGTCGCGCTCCCACTTCCACCAGTCAAAAACCATCTTACCCGTGCCGCGAATCGGTTTCCCATCTTCGCCGATCTCTCGACCGTTGTTGAATTTTGGCAGCTTATCGCGGTACAAAACTACCGCAAACTCCGTCGCGCCTACCACTCGCATATTGGCTTTAAGCACCTGCGCGGAATAATTTTTGCAGAAAAACATCGGGTAGCTGTTTTTGAATCCGTACTGCTTCCCGTACTCCATGACGGTCTGCATCTGGTCGAATGCGCAGAAAACAAGCATTGCCGGGGCTTGCCCTTTCTCCTTCGGTTCTTTCTTCAAAAGCCGGTTGCAAAAGTGCATATATTCCGCGATCTTGAAATAGCCATCAGAGTTAAAAAAGCTGCTCTTTGCCTTTTTGCTCTCGCCGTTTTTGTTGTCTCCACCGATATACCATGTCGGATTGCTCCCGTAAGCGTCAGCGCCGATGTTGTAGGGAATGTCCGCAATCACAAGCTGTGCCTTTGGGATTCCGTATTTCTTAAAATTCTGGAAGTTGTCATGGTACAGCTCGCATTTCACCGTCTGCACCCCCTATCGATATACGGCAGCAGATCATACAGCACCTTGCCGACCGCGCACGCGCCGATGACGGCAAGGCTCGTGGTGAAGTTGCAGCCGTTGAGCACGATCACCGTAGCGGCGATGCTGCCGAAAACCAGCGTATCAACCACGCTTTTCAACCTCCTTCTCGTTCGGCACGAGGCCGACAAACTCAAGCCCTCTGCCGCGTGCGTAGATCTCGCCCATGATCGTCCCCAGCTTTACAGGGTCAGGGGGCGTGACCCAAATGATTTTGTACTCTGGCTTTTTTCTCATTGCCTTTTCCTTTCTCCCGTGCTACAATAAGCACGGACACAATATCTTGTGGTGAGATTTGTCCCACCCGCCCCGCTCGATGCTGCAACATTGGGCGGGGCATTTTTGCGCTTTGCGTTGCGAATCAGTCCCATGCCACAGCGTAGCATCGAAACTCCACGCAATTCCGCTGCATCCCTTCGCTGAACTATTCCGCTGCGTTGCTATGCCTTGCTTTGCCTTGCTATGCCATCGCTAGCCTCTGCTTTTCGCTGCCATGCCGCTGCGAAACCCCACATTGCTAAACCATTGCGTTACTTCCCAATGCTGTACGATTCACATCATTGCCGCCGATCTCACTACTCTGTGAAAAGCGGTTCAGTGCCATTGCTGCGCTGCCCAAACCGGTGCTCCGCATTCCCAACGCCAATCAAGTCCGGGCAATGCTACGCCATCGCAATGCTGTGCTACGCTTCGCACTGCAAAGCAATTCCTTCGCGTGTTACTCGATTTCCTCCCAGCGGAATCTGCCTTTCCCACTGTTTCGCCACTGGCCAATGCCGGAGAATCTACCGTAGTCCAACCAGTCGCGCACAACGTCGATATGCTCATCACACAGACACACGACCGTAAACTCACACGTTGCCCCGGCGGGGATTTCCTCGCTCATGGCAAGGCTGACACGCTCGCCCTGCGCCGTCTGCGCTCTCAGCGGGCGCTGGCACTCCTTGATCTCACCGTCAAAGAGAATTGGAATGGTGCGCGGCTCGGGGAAAATCAGCTTGTCGATTTCCTTCTTGTAAGCCTTGATTTTGCTGCTGGACGAATCCTTGACCTTGCGCAGGCCACCGCAGGTGTCCTTGAAAAAGCCCTTGATCTGGTAGTCGTACAAAAACGGCGTGCCATCGTCCAAACGCGGAAAAATGGTCATGGACTTCTCGGCTACCGCGTCAGCGCCGAGCGCCGCAACCTCGTCCTCCACGCTCGCCGCATCCGGTGCGTGGCTGCCGATAAATTCGCGGTAAATGTCAGGGTTTGCGGGGCTTGTGCCGAGAATCGGCTCGATAAACGTTAATTTAACGTTGAGTTCCTTCATCTTTCATTTCCTCCTGTTGTGTGTTAGTTCTCTTCATATGTCCGCCCCGCTTATCGCCAAAATCGCAGCGCAAACCAAAATGGCCAAGAACAAAAAAACAGCGCTAAACAAAACGCTTTCCGTTGATCCTGCAATCCACGCTGAAACAAGCATTAAGATAGTGGCGGATACAATAGCGGCCAGAGCCCATGAACAGAGAAGCAAAAACAATTTAATAAATCGTTTCATTCGCCCTCCTTATCTGCTCTTGCAACCTGCGCGGCTTCTGATGCTGTTCTGATTTCCGCTTCGGTCACGCCGTACAATCTGGTCAACGGTCTAATGTACTTGCTTGCGATACCATTCACACCGCGTTCCCAGTTCGACACAGCGGAAATCCTTACACGGAGTTTCTTTGCTACGTCTTCCTGACGCAAACCGGCGTTCTCTCGGATTGCCTTTAATTCCAAGCGTTCTCCCCTCCTTATAAAGTTCAGAACTTTATATTGACAAACGCAACCAACGCCGCTATTATGTAAGTGTCAGCCAACAAAATATCGGTTATAAGTCCGCAAAACGGGAAATCCGTTGGGGGCTTGGTTTTTGTTGCCTTAATTAAGTTCTGTAAGGCTATTATAGCCGATGTTTCATCGGCTGTCAATCGGTTATCCGGCGAAACATCGGATTTTACGCTTTGCACAATTTTTTCTTTCTCCTTTGTGAGGGTTTGTCAATGGCGCTATTTGATAAGCAAATAAAAAAATACGTCGAAGAAAACTTTTCTGAAAAAGAAAAAGCACTCGCAGAAACCGAGCGCTCTGTCCAGCGGCATTTTGCTAAAAGCCGCGAATATAGAATTATGCTGCAAGATTATCAGAAGGAATTGCGTGAGCGTGATAGAGCCATTTCTGAAAAAGAAGCCAAACTATCTAAACGCAAAGAGGATTTGGACGAATTCGAATCCACATTAAAGGCGCGAGTAAAAGAAGATGTTGTGCGAGAGGCCAAAGAAGAAAAAGCTACGTTAAAAGCGGATTCTATAAAGCTGCAAGAGGAAATAAAATCCTTATCGGCGAAAAAAGCCGGCCTTATGGCTGCGGAATACAAAATTATAGACTGGGTCTCTCGGATGGAGAAAAAAGAAAGCGAAGTATTCGACGAAATACTTGCCGACGCAAACAAATTCCAAAAGTTCAAACTGTCTATTGATGGGTATGAGTTTGAAAGCTACGTTGCCGATCTGCTTATAAAAAACGGCTATGAGAAGGTCGAGGTAACAAAAAAGTCGCAGGATTTCGGAGCAGATATTCTTGCCGAGAAAACAGATGTGCGATATGCGTTTCAATGCAAATACTACTCAGGACAAGTTGGAATTGAAGCGGTGCAGCAAATTTACGCAGCAAAAGAGCATTACGATTCTCATGTTGCAGTTGTCGTTACAAACAGCGTGTATACAAAAGCCGCTAAGATTTTGGCAGAAGAATTAAACGTAGTCCTGTGGGACTGCGAAGACCTCACGGTTTTGTCACAAAACAAGGATATGTAATTATGCCTAAGAAATTAGATAGTGTAAGCCTTAACACAAGCTGCGTAAATTTAATTGTAAATTACTGTGAAAAAGCGGATATAAGCGAAGCGGCGTTTTCGAGAAAATTCAAGAAAAATAACGGTTGGGTAACTGACTTACGCAGAAGCAAAAATTTGAATTTGCCGTCAAAAGAACTTGCTGTGCAAATGTGCTTGACGCTCAACGTCTCCCCCGATGACATCCTCTTGCACGAGGGGAAGACCCCGGAAGAAACCGCCAAGTGCTTAGAGGATATCGAGACGGTGCGGAAACTGGTCGAGGCCGAGAGCGCAAAAAAAGCCCCCGCCACAGAGGGCGAGGGCGAAAAGGACGCGCTTATTAAAGCTGTCAGGGAAATAACCGATAAAGATACGGCGCTGGCTGTTTTCGATGAGCTTAGTAAAAAAATGCGGGAGCTAATGTAATGCCTACTTTCTACCCATCAAATTCGCAAGACCGAATAAAAACCGAAGCAGAGCGGAAAGACCATGAGCGGCAGCAAAAAGAACAAGCAGAAAAAGAACACCGCGAGAAAATGCGGTTTATTATTACTGCTGTTCTTTCTGGCATTGCGGCGCTCGCTGCTGTTGCAGGAGTGATAATTCAACTTGCTTGAGCGCGATTAGCGTGTCAATCTTGTCAGAGATTTCCTTCAATCCAAATACAACGTCGTTGATCTGGCCTTTCATGATGATGCTGTTCTCTGCCAGTTTGGAAATGTCAAACTCATAGCCCTTCATAGCACACCTCTTTCTTTTAATTTTGAAAATACTTCTGCGCAATCCGCAGGGGTTAACTGGTCTATCATTTCAAGGATTTGTTTGCGCAAGCTCTCAAGGCAATTTTGATCGTTCGTACTGGGTTTATAGCCTTTCCGCATAATCTGTTTTTTTATTGTACCATCTTTTGCACTATTACACAACATTTTGTGTCCCTCCAAGTAATTATAGTAACGGGCCTATATGTCGATTGTCGCACATAGCGGTGCAAGCATCAATATTTCGAAGTAAAGGCCCCGCCGCCCTCTGCAACAAACGGCGGGGCCTTTTTGCAGCCAGCGGGAAGCGGTCGCCGCTGCATGTCTTGACCATACTCCGCTTTACCTTGGTAATTCAACACCGAAACATTGCAATAAGACAGCGCTCGACGCAGTTCGACAAGCCCTCATCTTGCGACTTCGCGGCGCAAAAATCGGAAAAATTAAGGTGGCATAAATGAACATTCAAGAAGTGTGTAAATCCCGTAAAGAAGAACTGAAACTAACCTATCAGGACATTTCCGATGCTTCCGGCGTGCCGCTGTCCACTGTGCAGAACTTCTTTTCCAAGTTTTCTAAAGCTCCGTCTATCTACACCGTTGCGCCGATCTGCAAAGCGCTTGGAATTTCGCTTGATGAAGCGTTCGGAATTTCCGAACACTTGACACCAACCGAGGAAACCTTGCAAGCGCGGAATGATGAGCTGGAACGCCACGTGGACGCAAAGGCCGATACCATCGAGATCATGCGGCGCGGTGTCCGTATCCGAAACGGCGTGATTGCTATAATGTTTGTCATTATCGTTCTACTGGCTGTATGGTGCTTGTAGATTGATTGGAGGGGGATTTGATGAGAGCGGCACTATATATCCGCGTTTCCAGCGAGGAACAAGCGCGGCATGGTCTATCATTACAAGAGCAGCGGGATGCGCTGGCAAGATATGCCAAAGCGAATAAAATGACCGTGGTGGGCATATATGAGGACGCGGGCATATCCGCGCGAAAGCCGTACAAAAAGCGCCCCGCGCTCCTGCGGCTGCTGGACGATTGCAAGGCGGGAAAGGTGGACACGATCCTGTTTATTAAACTCGACCGATGGTTTCGAAATGTTGCTGGATATTACGATGTGCAGACGCAGCTCGACCGGTACGGCGTAACGTGGCAAGCGACGGAAGAGGACTACGAGACGCGCACCGCATCAGGGCGATTGAAGGTCAATATCATGTTATCCGTCGCGCAGGACGAAGCCGACCGCACGAGCGAGCGAATCAAATTTATCAACGATGGCAAAAGGGCAAAAGGGCAACCGGCAGGCTCAAAAGCGCCTTTAGGGTATATTATCAAGGACAGGCAATACCAAATTGATAACGACACAGCAGACGCGGCGCGAGATATGTTTGCCGCATATATCCGCCTGAAAAGCGTCCTTGCTGTAAAACGCTATATGCTCGAGACATGGGGCATTGACCGGGCATATAACAAGTATGTCAACTACTTCCACAACCGGCTTTATATCGGTGAGGTGTACGGCATCGAGAACGCTTGCCCCGCCTTGATAAGCAAGCAGGATTTTGACATTGTAAATGACATTCTGCGCCAGCGGTCGCAGCGCTGCGCGGGAGTTGAGACAGATCGCGTTTATCTGTTCTCCGGCTTGTTGCATTGCAAAGAGTGCGGGAAAACGATGCAGTCGGAAACCATAAAGCAGACATATATTTACTACCGTTGCCGGACGCGAATGCTTGACAACTCCGCGTGTCAGCACAAAAAGAGGATTCGAGAAGACGCGCTGGAAGATTACTTATTGCATGAGCTTGAGGGGATTGCCGAGCGAAACAATCGCTATTACAAAAAGGCAGAAAAAAAGCCCACGCAAAGCGCGGACGCGATACGAAAGAAAATGGATAAGCTGAAAACGCTTTATCTTAACGACTTGATCGAGTTGGACGAATACAAGAAAGAGTATACTGCTTTGAAGAAATCCCTTGAAGCGGTAGAGGAAAAGCCGAAAACAAACCTTGATGCGCTTCGAAATGGACTTGCTGAATATGGCACTTACTCACGGGAAGAGAAAAAGGAATTCTGGACGCGCTTTATCCGGAGAATTGACACAGATGACGACGGCGCGTTTTTTGTAACGCCGCGTTAGGCATATTTGACCTTCGTGTTCCAAAAGGTAAATTATGCCCAAAAGAATCCCCCGCCTTACGACGGGGGTGTTCTCATTTTTCGAGTTTCCGCATGACGCTATTATAGACGCGCTCGTTTACAATTTTCAAACTGTCCATCAGCTCATCAATGATCTCCCACGCCTTGTCCGGTGGCACATCAGCCACCGCCCGCAGGAAGTCGCTATCGCCATACACTTTGGCAGGGGCGGCAGAGTACATCATCGGTTCTGGCACGTTCGGTTCAGGTGTGTGTTGATCTCTAAGCGCATACAGTACCGCCAGCTTTTCATAGTTCGACCAGCTCGATTCTTCGGTTTCAAGCCGTGCTATCCAGCGATTGATCTCGGTCTCGTCCAACACGGGGATTCACCCCCCCTTAGCCCTCGATCGTGTCCATGCAGCGCTGGATTGCTCTGCGGATGCTGTCATCGTCCGCATCGTCAAGCATCTCCTGCAACTGATGCTTCATCTTATCCATTGCCCCGTCACGGGAGTAATGTCCACGGACGTAGTGCGTGCTGCGTCTGCTTCTGCCGCGCATGTCGTACTCGTCGCGGCGGCTGGAATAGCCGTCCTCTTCAAGCGTTTCGATCTTGTCGATATTCTTGATGGTATCGGTCAGCTTATGCACGATGTCAAGGTCGCCCGCGCCAAGCTCGCCCTTGCGGGTGATCTCGTCAAGTTCCTTGCAGAGCATATCACGCAGGTCATACATAGATTTCATACCCATTGTTCATTCTCCTTTCTCAGCTCACGCGGTCGATTGTCAGGTTACTATTGGCAAAGCTGACCGCCTCCGCGCTGGTGTTCTTCGCTGCCACCGTCACGCAGCAGCCGCGCGGCACTTCCACGATGGCGCTGACATAGACGTTAAAGTAGTTTTCTACCGCAGCGGGCGTGACGGTCGCCGCGGCGCTGTTGAGCGCTTCGCCGTTGACTGCGAGCGCCGTGGTGATAGCGCCTACCGTGCCGCCGGTGGGAACGGCAATATTCGCGCCAAAGCTGACCTTAAAGCGAGCCTTGCACTGCTGCGTCAAACCGCGCAGGGTGACAAGGCCGCTGCCCTCGCGGTGGACAATGCAGGGCTTGCCGCAAGCCGCCGTTGCAATCAGCGGCACATTCTGCCCAGCAGGAATGGTAACAATGCCAGCGGTAACGTATTCAGCCATTTTTCTTCTCCTCCTTTTTCCAAGTAGTTGCCGCAAAAGGGGGAATGAAGCCGGATGCAAGTACATCTGTATAGCTTGGCTTGAAGAGAGCGTCCGCCTTATGCAGCAGATCGGCATAGTTTGTGAGTTCGAACATGCTCATTTCGGACTTATCCATAGCGGCAAGATGGTCTACAAATTCTTGTTTCAGCTCGTCAATCGTTTTCATGAGTTCAGTCCTTTCTAAAGGGGTCGAAATCGACCCGTTTAAAAATACAGCGGCAGGGCTATTGCCCCGCCGCGTTGTTATTAGTATCGGCACGGGGCCAAACATTTTGTTGACGTCAACAAAACATCGCCAACAAAAAGCTATGCTATACAGTTGTCAGCAACCGCAACAGGCAAACTGGTTGCAGCAATAGGGGTTCTGCACCGTGTAGGCCGGAATGGGAGAGGGGCGCAGCTGCGAGACCAGATAGCTGTTCTGCGCCGCCTGACTTGCTGCCAGCTTCAAGCCCTGGTTCTCGGCCTGAAGGTCAGAGAGCTTGCTCTGCGTCAGGAAGTCGAGGATCGCGCGGCTGTTACTGTTGGCATTGTCGATAATGTCGCGGGTCGCGTTCTGCACGGTGTTGCGCGTGTCGCACGCCTGCGCCGCCATGTCATAGCGCACCTGCGCGATAGCCGCGCGATTCTCGCAGCAGCAATTTGCGGCCTGCATCTGCATGGCGTTGAGCTGCTGCATCAGCGCCGCCTGCTGGTTGCTGCGGGAAAGCTCGGCCTGTGCAAAGCCGTTTGCCATCGCCATGTTGGTGCCGTTGACAAGCTGCGCCTGCTGGTAAAATCCGTCGCAAAGGCCCTGATTTACGCTGTCGATCTTGCGCTCGACATTGGCAAAATCAGAGGTCAGCACATAGCCGTCAACCACGCCGCCGGAATTGCCGTTGTTCCCCCATCCGTTGTTTCCCCAGCCGCAAAAAACAAACAGGAAAAGAATGATGATCCACCACGCGCCATCGCCGCCGAAGCCGCCAAAGCCGCTGTTCATCATGCCGGTTGGCGCAACAGGCATAGTGGCCTGAACACCGCCGTCAGAAAGAGACATAGTATCACTCCTTTGGAAAATTTTTATTCATCAAATCGTGGCCACGATGTTGATTTGTGTTGATAATTACTGTATCAGGCTTTGAAACTGCTTCGCCATCTGCTGTAGCTGGTTGAGCTGCGCCTGCGAGAGTTTGCCGCTTTGCAAGAGATTTTCGACCTCCGCTTTGGGGTCACCATGAAAATTTGCCTTGAATTGCTGGAACTGCTGCACCATCTGGGCAAAGTTGCCCATAGGGCTCTGCCCGCCGCCCAGCGCGGCCATAAACGGATTACTCATCGTCCTCGTCCTCCTCGACCTTGCGTTTCTTCTTCCCCTTTATTTCGCCCACAAGCGCCGCCAGCGCGTCAAACTCTTTACGGGTAACAAATTCCACGCCCTTTTCTTGCGGCGCTGTACGGGGCGTTTCTGCGCGTTCTACGAGGTCGTAAATCTTGAGCGTTGGCTTGCCGCTTGCGTCTGCTTGCTTGAGGTACACAGTCGGAGCGGTGGAATCCCACAACGCCACGGCGGAGTTGGGCGCGATCAGGTAGCCTCTTGCCTCCTGCTCGCCGCTTACCCACTGCACGCCGCCCTGCGCGATGGGGTTCTGTTGCACTGGCTGCTGCATGGGCTGCATCTGTGGCTGCTGCATCTGCCGCATCTGCATGAGGTTGTCCGGTATTGGCTGCGGATAATAGGGATTGAAATAGGGATATGCCATGTTCATTCCTCCGTTTCTTTTGCCCAGTAATAAAGCGGGATCTCGTTCTCGCTGTTCCAACTATCGTAAATCACACCATCTTGCACGCAGACCACATGTCCTGAGAGCGCGAGAATATACGTCCCGCGCGGGTGCTCGTCGGCAAACCTACCGACCGTGTAGCAATCGGGGCAAGTATCCGGCATGATATAGCGCCGATACCCAAGTGATCGCAGATATGCGCCCCAACAGGCGTTTGCATTGGGGAGATCGCCGTCTAAGTATCCTCGTATGCACAGCGACAAATAGACCTCGCCCCAGTCCTTCCCGGTCGCCTTGCAGATCGCGCGCACAGTGCAATCGGACACATTACGCCCTGCTGGATTTGGGTTGAAATAGCTATACATGGAAAAGCTCCGCAAAATAGACGTAAGTGCGCAGCTCATCAGAATCAGGAAACAGTGTCAAAATGTCCATTGCCATCTGCTCGGTAAATCCCAAAGCTAAAAGTCGGTCGTACATCGCCGCACACCTCCTCTTGTTGCCCCTATCGTACCGCGATTTTGCCGTGGGAAATTGCCCGCAAAATGCCCGCGTTCTGCCCTCATATTTTTTTAAAAATCTTTGATTTCTCTCTTGACAATACGCTAATATTAGCGTATAATAAGCATGTAAACAAGAGAGGGGAACACCCCAGGAGGAAACAAAAATGATGATGAACGCCGAGATGATCAAGAACATCAAGAAGATTGCCGAAGAGATGGACCTCAGCTGGGACTACGAATTCGTTGGCGTGCGCGTCCAGGAGCAGGAGTTTGAACTTGGCACGATCGAGCACCTCTCCCACGTCTGGGACAACGGCGACGATACCGGCGTCGAGCTTGACGGCATCTGCGTCTGTAGCCTTGAACGCCTGGGCGCCAACAATTATTTTGGCAATCACGTCGCGATCATTTGCGGCAACGAGGCCGAGTACGGCGAGGACGACGGCGAGCTCATCATCCGTGACGCCGAGGTCGTAAAGGTCATTTGCTAAGAGGAGGAGATAAGATGCGGAGAAAGTACAGCGACTGCCAGCGGGCGGACGGCGACTGCACCGCCTGTCCTCTGGTCAACTACGGGCGGGACTGCCACAACCGCCCCATCACTAAGCTTGAGTGGTCCCGCCGCATGGCAGACATGACTCAGTCCGAGCTTGCCAAGAAGTCCGGCGTCAATATCCGCCAGATCCAGCGCGTGGAGCTGGGGGAGGCGGAGGCGGGCAACCTGACCGCGCGCAATCTGCTCTCCATCGCCGATGCGCTGGGTGTGGATATAAAAGGGCTGCTGTGAAAAAGTGCAAAAAAGAAAGCACCGACTAATCAGTCGGTGCTCTCTTTCTGCCCGTCGGCGAGCTTGCGGTAAGCCCGGCGGCGGAGTTTGGCGAGGCCGTCCACGCTCATGTGGAGATGGGCGGCGACCTGCACGAGGGAACGCCCTCGCACGTCACACTCGATGAGGCATGCCATCTCATCGGGCGGCAGGTCATAAGATTGGATGTATGCTATAGCCCTGCGCGGGGCCATAGAGGATAGTTGCGCGCGGATCGCTCGGTGCTGACTGTTCATGCCCGTGTAGGGCTTGCAGAGGCGCTTGCGCGTGGGCTTTCGCCGCCCGCTCCTTTCTGTGCCCAAATCGGACACCGTTATTTTGTCGCTCTCTGGATCATCGTCACGACTTCTTGCCGCGTGATAAATCTCTGCGGCGCGCTGCCGTCCGTGATGCCCGCAGCTTTTGCCGCCGCCCAGTCTTTCGCCGCCCACGAAGAGACGGGCTTGGTGCCAAGCTGCGCCAAATAGCTGTCCATCATCTTGTTAAACGTTGCCTGATCCATGTACTCCTCCATTTCCAGCGGATACTTGCCCGCCAAAATCATGCTCCCTGTGTATCGCCTATGGTTGTCCCACTGGAAATGCGGCTTGTCGGGGAATTTTTTCCAGTCGCCGCCCCACGAAAAGCCGACCTGCTTGCCAATCTGCCCGCAGCGGGCAAAGAACGACGCATCGTCGTACTCATGCCCCTTGACGTTTTTGCAGATGTCGAACGCCAGTCCCGCCTTGACGCTGTGGAACGTCGGGCGCGTCGCGGTCTTTGCCGCGTAGCCGTTCGCGGCAAGATAGCGCTGGTACTCGTCATCCCTGACTGTCTCCGTCACGAGCACCGGAAGCCCCGCCTCCTTGCAGAGATCGAGGAAGATGACGCAGTTTGCCCGCACGTCCGCCCGCAGGTCGGCAATGTCACGGCTGTGATACATTGTCGTCACCCTTGCTGTCGATCACGTCCTGCGTCTTTTGGCTCTGCGTGCCGAAATAGAACGCGATGATGACCGCGTAAATGGTCATAAAGTCCTGCGAGATGTTGCCCGTGACGGCCATGTATGCAAATACTCCCGTCAGCACCAGCGTCACGATGCTCTTGACGCTCATCAGGTTCGCCAGTCTCTTGTGAATCAGTTCCATATTATTCGTCCTTTCCCTTAATTTTAATTCCTGCCAGCATGCCGAGTTCCGCCGTCCACGCGGCGAACCACGCGACGGTCAGGCTGTCCGGCACTACCTTGTCATGCGCAGTCAATACGAGCACCGCAACGCAGTACCAGAAGAGGTTGAGCACTGCCGCGATGACGTACTTATCCCGCTTTCTCAGCTTCTTCATAAGGCTACCCCCGACAGCAGCCACGCGATAAACGCGCCTGCCAGTGCCGCGAGAGCCTTGTCGACCAGCCCGTCCCAGCGCTTCCCCGCCTTGCCCGTGATGGTCTTCACGTCCTCCTTGATTTCCTTGACGTCGCCCTCCACGGTCTCTTGTTTTGTGTCCAGCACCTCGACCGAGGTCACAAGCCGGTCAAGCGCCACCTGATGTTCTGTAAGCTCGTTGATGCGGTGCGTGTTGCTCTTGCACCTTGATTCAATCAGCGCGATTGCCGCGTCATCGTAGTGTTTTGCGTTATCCATATCCCGCTCCCTTTCTGCGGCGTATTACACCGCCTTGAAATAGTTCCCCACCAACTCGTGTGGCAGATACTGCAAGACGATCTTCCCGCCTGCGGCCTCGCCGGTACGCTCACACTTGTACGTCTTGCCGTCCTCGCTGTCGAGGTAGTATTTGCCATACTCGTACTCCATGCCGCGGCTTGCGGGGATGGGGTCTGCCTGCGTGCCCGCGTGGGCGGCGTCGATGACCGCCCAGAGAGCGGGCGTCTTGTCCGGCGTCCAGTTGGCCTGCGAGGTATGTGCCTTACGGCACTTGTGCACCTTACCGCCGTAGCTCCTGCGGTCGCCCTCAGCGTAATCAACGGGGTACGCCCATGCTGTGATGAGTTCCGGCACGCTTGCCGCCTCGCCATCGCTCAGGCTGACTGCTGCCTGCTCGATAATGGGGCGCAGCTCTACCGCACGGGCGTATGTGACCGGCCCACCCGCAAGGGCGGTAACGGTCGCTTTGGCGCTTTCCGTTTCCGTGGGCTTGCCCATCTTAATGGATACCGTGCCGCCGCGGTGGTCGGTGATGTCGCCCGCAAGACTGTACTCGCTGTTGTCGTACTCATTGACGACTTCCTTGGTCTCGCCCGTGGGCTTCCCCTGCTCGTCCAGCACGTCCACCATATCGCGCTGCACAATGCTCCACGGGGTATTAGACGAAAGCAGCTTCTTGATCTCTTCGTAGGTCTTTGCAAGGTAGATCGTCTGCGAGCTGCGACCATCCCAGTCGGCGTCCTGATATCTGTTGATGACGGTAGCAGGGATTTCCTGACCGTTTACTTTGATAAACTGAGCCATAATGAACTCCTTCCTGATGGTAAGTTTGATAAAATGCGCTGAAATAAAGAGTTTTAGTTTCGATGCCAGCCGCAACCATCATATTCGGATTGAAAATCATGTTACCCGCTTCTGAGGGGTTAAGTGACAATAACATCCTCGGCGGGCATAACAAAATAATACCGGGTTAATGTACCAGCACGGGTCGAAATATCCGATGCCTCTATACTCAGTGATCGTGTGTTCAGGTAGCTAACATCTAATATCGGGACATGGTTTCCACTTACTGCTCCTTTGACGTCCGGGGCCCTCGATGTGTCTTTAGCAATTACGAATTCGCCCGCCGCAGCTTCGTTCGGGAAACCGCAGCCTCGGTTGTCTGTTATTTTATACTTCTGCGCTCCGCCCTGTGCACCGTAAATTTCTTCGTTATAGATCATGTTTCTACCTCACGACAAAAAGTTCAGATTTGTAATGGTCACGTAAATGTCCACCGCAGAAGTCGGTATCTTATTGCACTGGAACGTCAAGCTGTTCGCTGCCTGTTTGATGCACTTGATACCGTAGGTCTTCCAAGCGTTATCATAGCTCGTATCGACGGGGCGGGGGTGGATATCCTGCTTGGTCACATCAGCCAGAACGCCGGTACACGTGACGGTCTGCTGCTTGGTGCTGCTATTCCAGCCAGCCACCGTCAACGTTACCTTGCGTGCGACGGGAGGTGTCGCGTAGTCGCTGCCGCGCGTCGCTGCCACGATGCCGCCGCTTCCGTTGCCCTTGAGGAGGGAGGTGGTGCTCGGTGCGCTGGCAATCGTCACCGCGCCCGTCTTGCCGTTGACGCTCGTCACGGGGTAAGGCGGCGGGTTTTCGAGGGAATACTGCCGCTCGTTTGCAACGTTGGAAAGACCAACGTCACTTTTGCTGACGCTCTGCAATGCACTGTCTGCCTTGCCGAGGGACGTTTGCACGTCCTGCGCAAGGTCGCTCTTAGCAACCGTAGACTTAAAGGCCAGCGCGCCCAAATCGCCAAACCACTTGGCGATTTTGCCAAACAGCACGGAGAGCTTTTCCCCCGTCGCGATGTTTGCGCGCGTGGTCGCTGCCGTAAAAGCCGCCGTGACGTTACTGCCGTTGCCGGTCTTGTCCAGCTTACTGGAAATGTCCTGATGCTGTGTCAGATAGCCGCTGTCGTTGGTGAGTTGAGAGGTCTTTGTGGGGATTTCGGCGCGAATGTCGGGGTGCGCTGTCGTGCTCTCATTGTGAGCTTTGATTTGCGCGGATACGTCCGGCGTAGGGATTTTACCAATAGCGTCATCAACGTACTTGTAGATGTCCGTACGCTTGCCCCGCGGGTCGTAGATGCTTGCGAGCATATCGCCAGCGCCTTGACCGTTCGCACCGTTATAGACCTCGAAGTCGAACGTCGTGCCGTCTGTCAGGGTGATGGTGTACACGTCGCTCGTGCCGGGAGCGTGGTTGCCGCTCTTGAGAGCGATGCCGGAAATGCCGTTACCGGTTGCACCCTTCGGGCCGGGAGCGCCAGTGCCGCCGCGCGGCAAGCCAAAGACCAGCTTGTAAACATTGTCCACGAGGGATTTGCTCACCGTCGCAGGCTTGCCCGTCTCAAGCGTCACCGCCTCGACGATCATGTTGACGATGGCGTCGCGCGCCGCCTGCGCGTCGGTCTTTGCGGTCTCCGCCGCAGACTTGGCAGATGCCGCGTCTTCGGCGCTCTGAGCGGCCTGTGTGGCTTTCTGCCCCGCAGCGGTCGAACTACCCGCCGCAGCGTCTTTTGCGCTCTCTGCGGCTTTCTGTGCCGATTCCGCCGCCGTCTTAGCGGTCTGTGCGCCGGTCTGCGCACTCTCCGCCACTTTCTGCGCATTGGCGGCGGCGGTCTGTGCATCCTTTGCCGCCGTCTCCGACTTTGCCGCATTGGTTGCCGCCGTCTGCGCGGCCTGCACCTTCTCGTCAACGCCGGTCGCAGATGCAGCAGCAGCAGCCGCAGAAGATGCCGCCGCTTTTGCGGAAGTGTCAGCCGCCGCAACCTTGTCGTCGATGCCCTGTGCAGCGCCCGCGGCCTTTTCAGCCGATGCAGCCGCCGCATCAGCCGATGCCTTGGCGCTGTCAGCGTATTCCTTTACGCCCTGCACCTCTGCCGCGACGGAATCCTTGGCATACTGCACGACCTGACTGCCTTTCAGCTTTTTCGCCTCGCCGCTCTGCTCAAGCACAAACAGGTCTTCGTTGGTAATCTGTAACGCTTGCGTGAGGTCAGAAATTGCTTTATCAACAATTGCTTTATCAGCCATCAGTTACCTCGCTTTCATTCTTGAGCTTCGGTTTGCACTCTTTAGTGGGTGGCTCTGCGGGGACGTGCGCCGCCTGTTGGTCAAGTCGCTCGAGGATCGCATATGCCTGCCGCAGCTCTCCCTTGACCTTTGCCATCTTCTCCGCGTCGTTCGCGGAGATCATCACCAAGGACAGCGTATTAAATGCGCTGTCAAGGATCTGCATTGCCTGCTTTTTCATAGTGCCTCCTTATCCCGACTCCCACCAAGAGTCGGTGTAGATTTCTGCGTTGTAGGGTCTCCACGTGTCCGTGTAGATGTATGGCGTATACGCTCGCCACATATCCGTGTAGATGTACACAGCGCCGCCCGTAGTGCCGCCGCCCTCTGTGGTAAACGATCCGCTGTCGGAATAGCTGGTCTCCACCCATTGATTGAGGTTGGTGTCCCAATAGCAGAGCACTGCCTCCCAATCGTAGGTTTTGCCGGGAGTAAGTCCGTCGAACGAATCCGTAAACGTGTTGTTCGCGCCGGAATCCTCGTTCGAAGTCAAGTAATACCCGTACCCCAGAATGCCGGTCACGTAGATTGCACGTGCTCGGTCGTGGTAGCTGTCTCCGTAAAACGTGCCGTTGAGAACGGCTGTCGTCGACCCCGTCGCCGTAACGCTGACGCTAAAACTTGCCATGCGTCACCTCACTGACGGAGGAAAAACAGTTTCCCCCAGTTACCGGCCGGTAAGATATTTCCGTACATCTGGCTACCGATATACAGCTCGCCGCCGCCGAGCGACACAATGTTGTTGGACAGCGTGATAAATCCACCGTAGGCGCCGCTGGCTTTTAGGTATACATTGGTCGCCGATTCCAGCTTGATACCGCCATAGAGGGTTTTGATGCCGACACCGTAGTCAACGTTCGTCTCCACAAGCGAAATTTCGCCCACTTTGGTATTGCTGTTTGCCAGGAGTTCCACCGTCTGGCCTCGTAACTTTTGCGCTGTGATAGAGGTCCCGTCGATGTACGTTGCGATCGCACTATTGACCTCGTTTGCGTTCAGGCCCGCGTTGTTGTCGACGTAGGTCTTCGTAGCATAATTCGAGCCGTCCTTGAGATCGCCGACGCGGATGCTGCCGGTCTGGATTTGGTCGGCTGTCAGCGTACCCTTGATATTCGCCGCATCGACGTACAGATTATCCGTCTTGATGCTGCTGCCGTTGATCTTGGTCGTGCCGCTCGCGTCCGTCACCGTCAGGCCGTCCAGCGTGGTTTTGACCTCAGTGTACTTGCCGTCGATGCCCTCGACCTTGAGCATGATCTCCTCGCTGGTCTTGGTGATCGTTGTTCGTGTCTCGGCAATCTTACGGTTGAATTCCTGTGTGATGTACCCCTCAGCCGGATATTCGTCTTCCATCTCCGCTTCTCCGGGGGAAGAAATGCCCGCATATCCGCGGCCATCATCAGAGAGTTTAGACAGCGGCGAATAAATGCCACCAACCGTCACGCCGTCGCCCAGCTCTGCCGCTGGATCGATGTTTGCTGCGCCTGCTTCGTACGCCTGATACTGGTAGCCTTTCATGGTTTGCAGTAAAGCATTTACCATTGGCTGCGTGGCGTGAGGGCAACTTGCAATGACCTCCATTCCGGTATCGTCGCCCGCCGTCAGGCTATTTTCGTCGTCCACAAGCAACGTCACACGGGAAATAGGCTTATACTTGCCATTGTCGGAAAAGCTTGTAATGTCGCCGCCGACGTAATATTTATCAGACAAGAATCCTCACCCCTCCAAACGTAATAGCGCTGCCCGCTTCTGTAATGAGATAGTTTGTCTCGGTAGGCATAGACAACAACGGAATAAGCAATAGTTTCCCTGCATCGGTAATAATCCAGTTCCCACCGTGCGCCGCAGCGATAAAGCATAGCTCGTTGCGGATGGTGTAATCATTTGCGGGATAGTCGATGGTATACGAGCTGTTGAGCACTGTGCGGCTGTCCAGTTCCACGCCCATCAACTGGCAAAAGATGTTTACAGCGTCAGGCATAGTCATCGGAAAGTTAAGCGACTGGTCTGGCTCCCACACAACGTCAGCCTTTCTCATAGCGTCGTATGCTTCAAGTTCCCAATAATCCCCATCGCAGGACCGGCGGTTGGTAAAAAACACGCCTTTGGGGATCCAGTCTGTCGCCTGACTTCCATTAACAAGCCTGAGATAACGCTTGATCGTCGCGGCTCGCGGTATGTTGTCCGCATACAGTGCCAGTTTTAATGTTGCGCAGCAGGCGTTTCCGATGCCGAATTCTTCAAACAACTGAGATTCGGCAGAGTGCGACACTTCCGCATCTTTGCCGTATTCCGTGCCCGCAACGTCGAATTTGTACTCTCGTTCTGTGCCGGGCTTGTGGAGCAGCTCGCGCCACAGCGCACTTGTTGTCTGCCCCATATCACACCTCGATCAAATTAAACGTCGCGCCGCCCCACACCTCATTGTCATCCGCCGCTTCCTCAAGCGTGCATTCCATCGACGAGCAGTAAAACGTGCTGGTTCTTACGCCATGCAAGTCGAGATATTGGACGGTGCAGGTGGTTTTATTCAGATCGTCATCGAGTTTTGCCAGCACGTCACGCTTGACGGAGCGCGTTGTATAACTCAGTTTCCGCTTGGTGGTGATCTTGTCGCGCCGCATTTTGCCATCTTTGGTACGGGTGGTCTTGTCGCTGTCGAGATCGTTTCTGCTCCACCCGTATCCTTTCGTTGCGATTGCGGACGAGTAGTCCGTGCCGTTGATAATAAGGACTTCCATGTTGCCCCTCCTTAGTACAGCAGCACGGGCTTACCCGCCGCGCGTGTCATGTTGTTGATGTTCTTCACGGTACTTCGTGCGATTTCCTTGCCGTCGAGCTGAATAACGACCGTAGTTGCACCGCCGCCTGATTCCGCCATAGCCTGCTTAAATGCTTCGACCATCGTTGCAAGCGGCGTTTCGATGTTCGTTCCGCTCTTCTGGTCGCCCAGTACGGCGAGAAATTCCTTGTTGGGTGGGATGACTGCACCGCGAGCCAATGCAGGAGCGGAGACACGGCTAATCGAAGGAGCGCGAGAAGGTCTGCCAAAGCCGCCACTTCTGGTTCCAAATCCTCCGCTTCGGCCAGAATTCGATTTTGCAATAGAATTCTGCGCTTCAACAAATTTTTTCCCGAACCAGCTAACGGCATTAGCCACCCACGTTTTTACAGCCTCCCATGCGGATTTTAAACCGGACAAAAGGCCGTCAATAATCCTTCGACCTAACGCTTTCCAGTAATCAGCAGTAAAAAACTTCGAAACGCTGGTATTCCACCACTGTTTAATGTTCTGCCACATTTCTTTAAGCTTGGTAAGAAGTGCACTCCAATCCAGATCAGATGCAGCGGCAATAGCCGCGCCGCCAGCAATCATCATCCCAATGCCAAGTGGAAGATTTGCGCCGGAGAAACACAGAACCGCACCGATAGCGATAAGCGAGACGCCAATCGAACCCATAAGAGATTTGATTGCGGCTTTTGTCTTTTCGGGGGCTGTGTTCCAGTTCATGGCGACCGACGCCGCAATAGATGCTGCACCCGCAATCATTAACCCAATACCGAGAGGTAAGTTTGCTCCCGAAAAGCAAAGCACTGCGCCGATGGCAAGCAAGGTCATTCCGAGCGCCATCATTAAGGCCGACAATGTATTTTTTGTTTTGTCGTTTACTGCATTCCAGTTCAAGGCGACTGCCGTTCCCAGCATAGCCGCGCCTGCCAGCATAAGCCCAATGCCGAGGGGGATGTTTGCGCCAGATAAACACAAAATTGCACCAATGGCGAGGGCAAAAAGGCCCAGCACCGAAAGCACATTTGTCAGTGCAGCTCTAAGGCGGTCAGACATTGCGTTCCAGTTTTCTTTAATAAGTGTAACAAGCCCAATCGCGCCCGCCGCCATAAGTGCGATTCCGAGGGGTATATTTGCGCCGGAAAAACACAGAATTGCGCCAAGAGCTAAAAGCGCGCCGCTAAGGTATGCCGTAAGCTCGTCGATCTTTGCTTTGTACTCGTCGGTCGTAAACTGTTCAAACACGGGAGAAAGCCGATCTGCAAGCGCAGCCGCAGCGCCGTCTCCACTGCTTGATGTGGAAATCGTGTTGATCTCGTCAAAACTAGCAAGATTCCCTTTTGCTTCTTTTGCCGCCGAACCGACGCTACCGATAGCATCTGCTTCTTTATAAAGTCCTTTTGCCGCCGCTTCTGATTTTTTTGCCGTTGTTCCAAAAAGCATCGATACAATGTTTGCAATAACGCTGATAACCTTTGTAAGGATGTTCACAAGCGCTGTAAAGGCTGGAACAATTACACTTAATAGCGGTTGTGCCAAAGTGAGCAACGCGCCCTTTAAGCGTCCAATAGCTTTTTCGGCTTCGTCATTTACTTGGATGACTTTCCAGACATAATCACGAACAACGGATAATGCCCTTGTAATAAGAGTAAACACAAACGCCCTGAGAGCGAGCTTCTTTACTCGGTTAACGAAGCGGGACATGTATTCGTCGGCTTTTTTAGTCGCATCACCCATCCCGAAAACACCGTTTTTTGTGCTGGAGATTTTTTCGGAAAGCTCCCCCGCTTTTGTCTTCATCTTATCGAGATTTGCCGTATCGGACTGAATTGAAGCGTCCATCTTCTCAACTTTAGCTGTAACGGCGTCATACTCTTTTTGCAAAGATTTCACAGTGCTTTCCTGTGCCTTGATGGAATCCGCCGTAAAAAACTCTTTGCCGCTGTGCATTGAATCAAGCGTCGCTTTTGCCGCATCGAGATTTGCCGCGATTTCTGCCGACTGCTTTGCCAGCGGCATTTTGTCTTGCTGTTTCTGGTAAATTTTATCGTTAAGCGTGTCGATTTTTTTAACCAGTTTATTCAGTTCTTTTTGAGCGTCTTTGTCGTCCAGATCCACGCTGAAAACTACCGAACCGTCCGCTGCCATAAAATCACCACCTTGCTTTTAGTTTTTTGCTGTGATATGATAAAAGAACCGTATTTAATGGGAGGGAAATAGAATGAAAGCATTGAAAAGAACCTTGTTATTCCTTGTTGTCTTCTTTGCATCGTTTCTTTTGATCCTAATTGTAGGAGTTGCTACAACGCCAGAAGGCCAAGAAACTATGCCAGTATGGGTTGGCGTTGCCCTTCTAACAATACCTATCCCATTAGGGATTCTGGCCGTTAATAAAGCCGTACCGCAGACTTATGACGAAAAGATTAAAATCCAAACAGTAAAGTGCAAGCTACAACTTGTCGGCGGGCTTGACCTTGCAGCAGGGTCTATCTGCTCCGCCATGTGCTCCCCAGAATCTATTTCATTTTCAGCGAGCGGACAAACATTTACGCTTTCGCCAGAAAAGCTAATCGATGTGTCTGTTATGACACCGCAGGATATCCAGACCCAATACGTTTCAAGCGTCGGCGGCGCAATCGCGGGCGGTATTTTACTTGGCCCAATCGGCGCGGCGCTTGGAGGGTCAGCACAGAAGAAGAAAACGAAAATTGTCCGTCAGTACCTTATCTTTGCATATCAGGCTGATCCAGAAGTTAAATACATTGTATTTGACGTGACCTCTGCACCTCAGAACGGGAAGAAAATCAGCAAAATTTATGCGTACTTAAAGAAAAATGAAAACAAACAAGTCTCTCTTTAATTTCAACCGGCTCATTCGTGAGCCGGTTCTTTTTTCCCCAACCATGCACTAAGCGTATCCGCTTCTTCTTTCGAGACCTTTTTCGGGATATCGACCACATCTTTATTGCGTCGGTAAAATTCTCGGTCTGACTTGTCTAAGGGTTTTCCTTTCGCCTTTAGTTCTCGAATGCGGATGACTTGCGCAAAGAAGCAATCGCCAATTTCCATATAAGCAGACAAGAAAGTAAACCAGTGCGTACCGCCAGTGTTGGTATCTGGATCGTATTCGCTTTCGCGAATCTCTTTCCCAAGCACTCGGTTGACAGGGGAAACGATAAACTGAAAATCTTTCGCCCAATCAATGATCTCCGGCTCTTTCTTTTTATCATCAGGGTATTGCCCACCGTTGATAAACCAAAACAGCTGTTTGATCGCTTCGTCGTAGTCGGGAATTGAATCAAAGTCAACAAAGAAGAGACGAAGGGCGGTATAAGCTCGTTCTTCGTCGCTGAGTTCTTCATCGTCCAGAACCTCGAATATCGTCAGTATCACTCGAAAGTCATACCGAACGGCAAAGCTCTGCCCGCTGATCTCTACGCTTTTAGGAAGTCCGTAACTCATACCGCCCTCCGATTAATGCTTCTGCACTTTGTCGATGTACTTTTTGATCCTCGGATTCGTGAATTTCTGCTCACGCGAGAACGTACTGTCGATCTCATCCATAATGGCGAGCATAAAGTTGCACCATACAGGAACGCCTTCCGCCAAGGCGTAAACATTCCTGTCGCCGAAAAGGTCGTCTGCAATGGGTGCATCAAAGACAGAATTGATAATGTCCCGCATTTCGCGGTCTCTCTCTCGGGCAAAAGCAAAAATCTGCTTTTTATCACCCATCTTTTCGATCTGCGCCTTATATCCATCCTGCTTTTTGTCAAGGTCTTCAAAAGCAAGATACAGCTTTTCGACAAAATTGCTGTCGGTAGGGTTGAATGACACTTGGCACTTCCCGTTTACGGTATAAGTTACAAGGCCGTCGTCAAAATTAAGTTCCCGCATGATGTTCCTCCTTATTCACCCTCGGTAAAAGTAACCGTATTGCCAGAGATAGCGGCAGTGCCGACCGTGCGCGTGCCGCCAAACGTCACGTCGATAGGCATACTGATAAAGCCGCCACCTTCGCCGCCGAGGGATGAGGTCTTAACCATGCAGGACGAATAGCGTTCCGCAAAAACTGCGGTCTTTGCCGTGCCTGCATAAGCGTGGACAATCAGCATGTCCTGATTCGCCAGCGCCGCCGAGTTCTGCTCCTTGACCGCAAGATTCCAAACCTTGACGATGGCAGGGTCGCCAGCGTCCAGATCAGACGGGTCAAAGGTCTGAGTGATGATAGGTTTCTTCATGGTCGTGCGCGTCGTGCCAAGAATATCCTTCGAGGAATCCTCCTGCCAGTCGTATTCCATGCTGGAATCCGTGACGCGCGTACCGAGGGGAGACCACGTGGGGGTTCCGGTTTCGCCCGTGTTGAGATACGCAATCAGAAGTTCGCGGTCTACGGTCTGCCCCGCCGTGGTGTTAAAGGTCATATCAGCCATTTTTAATCACCTCGTAGTTCATTTTCATAAGGATTTGGTGATCCTCGTCGCCATTCTCATAAACGGCAAAAAGAGAGGACCGCGTTGTCGGCTCAATGCGAATGACGCGCTTTCCTTCGCCAATAAATGGGTCATTGTTCACGCCTCCGAATAATTCCGCCCAGTCTCCAAGAGCATTAAGCATTTCATCGGCTTTGAGCCGTTTGTCGTTGCTATTCCCCGGTTTCATTCGGTAGATGACCTTAAATTGGTATTCCGCCTGATATCCACCGAGGATGTATTTTTGTACGATGTATGCCGCCTGAATCGTAGACAGCGCCATCGCCGCAGCATCGGCGGGAAGAAATTCGAACCGAATCAAATCGACCGGCTTGTCAGGAAACGTGTTTAACCACGCAAGCAGCTTTCGGGAAACTTGATCTTCTTCCGCTGCCGAGACTGTCTTTTTAACCTGTTCCGTACTTCTTCACCGCCTTTTCTGCCACGCGCAACCACTTGTCAAGATTTTGTGCTTTCGATGCTTCGCACCAATGGGCTTGTGCTTGGGGATTAACATCTGTTCTGAACACCAAATTCCGATCTGTCGTTACCTTGTGCTCGCCTTTTCGCACCCAAGAGCTGCCGGTTTCAGGGTCTACCATCAGCTTTCCGTTATAGAGGTATCGGGCATAAGGCCCAGGATATACAATGCTGTTTCCGATAACTCTCGTCCTGTTCATAAGCCCTGCGGCAGCTCCAGAGGACGGCACAAAAGGCTGCGTGTCTTTCTCCATCTGCTCGGCTAAAACGTGCTCAGCGCGCGTACAAGCCTTTGCAATGACAGTCCTTGCAGCGCCCATTCCATCGGTATGCACGGAAAACTTGATGCCCATTACGCGCCTCCGACTTCCCAGTGCTGCATATCGGGGCTACCGTAGTCCATCGCATCAACCTTGGTCACGTTGTAGCAATCGTCATGGCTCAGTACGACGGTCATGTCGTCCGAAACGAATTCGCCTTTCACAAAGCACGTCATGCCACCGTTTCCTTTGTATGAGAGCGTCCACAGGTCGGACTTGTCCGCCGCTTTGAAAAACGATTGCGGGCCGATGTAGTTTTTCGGTTTACCTGTTACCCCGTCCACTGCTTCCACGGCGAACGGGATATACAGATTCACAGCGTCCGCGCCCTCAAGCCCGCTTTCGCGCACGTTCACGCCCTTCGACGCTTGAAGCATCACGCCGCGCAAGATGGTGATATATATCTTTTCAACCTCGTCAAGCGTTGCTGGGTCGATCTCCTGCACGATGTTGTAAATCGTTACAGTGTGGGGGAACATGGACATGGCCCATACCCCCTCGCTTTTAGAAGTCCATACGGTGCAAGATACATCACGACCGCTTCGCGCTTTCTACTCTCGATAAGCTGCACATCCGTCGCAGACACATTTTTACTGTCAAAGCTGCGCGTCCACGCGCCTACCGTTTCGCTCGATACGGCGCGCTCAGTGTCCGTCGAGACCGCATTGAGTTTGTTGCTGTCTTGAATGATCTCAGCCAAAGCACACACAGCGTTTTTGACCGCATCCGCCGCATCGCCAAACGCATTCTTGGCTCGGCCCATCGTAACGTAATCTACATAAGCGGATGCTTTTACTGCAAGAGCCGGAAAGATATCTTCGGTCAGAGACCCCCCCATGTAAACCGTTGCATAATAAATATAATCAGCGTACGCCATGCGCAGCCTCCTTTTCTGGGCCCTCCCCCCACCGTCACGGCAAACCGTTCAGGCAGGGGAGGAGGTAACAGTTTACTTGCTCGTGTCAGACGCGATAAACAGGCCGTTCGGGTTGGGAACAACCGGGATGAACAGGCCGCTTGCCTTCGTCCAAACCGCAACGGGGTCAGGCGTAGCCCACTGGGTAACGGTAATGTACTGGTTGGCGCTCTTTTCGTTGTACTGGCCGTAATCAGCCTCTTCGGGAGTGACGCCCCACAGGCCTGCGCCAAACGAAGTGGTGGTGCCGTTGGAGAGGAATGCGATCTTGTCATCGGGGAAGAAGCGCTTGGTGGTCTCTTTACCGCTCGAAGTCTGCGTCTTATAGCGCAGATCGTTCGTGGTAATAGTGCCAAAGCCGAACATGGACATAAACAGCGCACTGATGCGGTCGGTCGGAACATACGTACCGACGCCAACGCTGCCGTAGATCATCGTCTGGATGCCCTTGTTGGACGACAGCTTGCGCAGGATCTTGTTGGAAAGCACAACCTCGGTAAGAGTGTTGCCGCTGTCCGCTGCATCATCGACGATCGCGCGAAGCTGACCGATGATATCCGCATCAGTGCTCAGATCGAGCTTGTAGCCGATATTGCTGGCGGGAACGCCGTAGTTGACCGTCATGTTAAGGTTGTTTTCCTTAATGGTCATCTTGCCGGTGGCGAGGACTTCCATCTTAGCGACCTCGGTGCGAACCTTGACCGCATCGGCCATCAGACGCATATCGTCAAAGACATAGCGCACAACGGCGTCATCGGCGTACACGCCGTTTTCGGTCAGCAGGCGGACGCGCTCGGTCTGGTTGATCTTGCGCTTGATGAGCAGCTTTTCAACTTCGGTCTTGTCGAACACAGGGCGAGAGCCAATCTCAGCCTCAGTATCGAAAGCGTGGACAGTTGCCATCACAGGGATGGTCGCGCCCGCAGCAAGGCGGAGATACTCAGCCTTGATGTTCTCGGTCTTCTGGTCGGGGAAAATGCGGTCGCCGATGTAGGCAGGACGCGCAACAGAAAGGTTCTGCGAAAATTCCAGACGCTCAGCGTCAGAAATAAGATTCAGAATATCAGCCATAGATTTTTACCTCCTTACTTAGCCGTTTGCAGTCCAGACGGGATACAGGGTCACGTCACCGGTCATTTCGACCTCAGAGACCGCCGCGCCGCCCTTGCTGGTGCTCCAACCGGTCTGGGTGTTGTTGCTCTTGGTCAGCGGATAGCTGGTGGACACCTTTGCAACAGAGCCATCAAAATAGCTGTTGGAATCCACAGGGACATCGCCGGTGCCGTCGTTCTTGTCGTAAGTTACGGTATAACCGCGAGTAACGGCGGGAGCGTCAACAAAGATAATGCCCTTCCCGGTAAGCGCGGTCTTTGCTGCCGAAGCAATATTCAGGCCATCAGCAAGAACGCGCCCAGCCACGAGGACAGAACCGGGCATATTGCCATTGGTCACGTCGACCGCTTCAAAAATAATGCCCTCTGCCTTACCGTCATTGGACGGAAAAACAGTGCCGGGGGCAACCGTCTTATAGATGCCATCCTGCACGCCAAGCGTCGCAGGGATCTCATGGGTCTTCAGCACAAGGCCGACTTCGCTTTCAAGGAAGTTCGGACGCGCTGCGCCGGAAATGTTAGTCACAAAAGACATACGTTAAATTCACTCCTTCGTTGTAGTCTGCGCATACTGCGCATTAAACTGTTTTGCAAACATTGCGCCTTTGCCTTCGCTTGCAGGCGCGCCGCCGGTACCGACGGGCTTTGCAAAGCTCGGCGTGGGCTTGCTGGCCTGAAACGCGGACGGATCAGCTTCAGTCTGCGCCTTATGCCATTCATCAAAGCCATCAAGCACACCGTCTTTAAGCTCGAGGTGCTTTTCTTTGAGGTCGGCAAAATAGGCCTTTTCCGCAGCTTTTGAGGAAAACTTGATGCCCTTATCTGCAACAGCTTTTTTCATTGCATCGGCATAATCCCGGTCGGAAATCTGCGCTTTATAGTCGACAGTATCCTTGTCGTACTTTTCCTGCAATTCTGAAAGCTGCTTCTTGAGGGTCTCCACCGTTTCGCCGGTTCCTTTTTCCTCGTACTTCTTGTTTTTTTCTACTTCCGCGTCCAGTTTGGCTTGGACAGTTGAAAGCGCCTTTGTGATTCGCCTGTCAAACTCCGCCTTATAGATGGGGTCAGCCAGTATTTCATCAAAAGTCATGATTTCGTCTGCCATTTTTATTCTCCTTTTATTTCCACAGCGTCATTCCCCGCTGCGTATTACAAAAAAGAGCCAAACAACACGCTTTCGCGTAATGTTTGGCTCAAATTGCCACTTCTTTTGCCTCGATTGGCAAACGGATATATTTAATTACAGTCGCTTTCTGTTTTTAATGCTTCCCTTTTTTGCCGCGTCGTATTGTTCTTCTGTCCATCCGTACGCCTTACAAAACAAGGGCTTCCCCTTTTCCATCGCAGCATTGTAGTCTTTAACAGAATAGGACTTTGCGCTAACAAGTTTAATGGACGCGGGATCAAGCAGCGGCTCTCCATCGCTACCCACTCCGGAAACCTTACCGGTTACTCGATATTGATACTTGAACGGGTACTTAGGGCTTTCCCAAACGGATACACCATCTTCTTTTTCCCCCGTCATGTGGTTGGTGGACACGCGCATAGTCCCATTCTTGAGATATTCAATCTCTTTAGGGTTATCGGTTCCTCGGTAAAACTGCCCGTCCTTTTGATAGCCAGCAAGTCTAAGTGTCTCCGCTTCAATAATGCCGCTTATCTTGTAATATGTATCATTATTAAAATCGTGGTCTCTTAAGACAATTCGGCCATCAGATAAAATTGCGTTTACATTTTCGTCGCCGACATATTTCCCATTTAGAAATCCAGATACTTTAGGCGCTTTGTGCACTTCAAATTCTCCACTTTCATTTTTTGGGATTTGAAGCGTTTCACCGGTTTTTTCGCCAGTAAGTTTGTACTGGTCATCTTTTAATGCCTCGTAGCTTGTTCCGGTCGCCTTCCCCCAAACTCTGTGTTCGACCCCGTATTCGGCACTTGCTTCGGTATCGACGGTCTGCTTTTTGGAGGCCGCCGTTGATTTCTTTTTGAGATCTCCAAATTTCCCGCTCTCGCGCATTGCATCCGTCAGACTTTGTCCGTCTTTAATAAACACGCGGCGACCGCCAATCGTGCGCCAAACTCCACCTTCGTCTGCCATACCAAGCCAACGCTCCTTGTCGAAAAATAAAAAAGAGCCAACCGACTACAAACATAGTCAGTTGGCTCTTCGTGCCACTTCCACGTGCTCGATTGCACTATGGGTGCTTATTTATTTGTGATTATTTTACCACATCACCGTGCGAAAGGGAAGAAGAATATTACTTTTTTAGCTCTTTTGCTTCGATAATTTGCGCTTTTATGCTTCCGTCTTTCATTTGCTTTAGCTGCACGCGCGCCCCAGATTCAAGCGCCCGTTCAATGGCAAATTTGAGTTTTTCATCGATCATATAGCACTTTCGTCCTTTCCCATTGCAGCGGCAATTTGGCCGCTTCGCTGAAAGCATTATATTTAGAGTTTAGCCGCGTCAGCTTTATTTTTGCGGCGCGATACTCGTCCGTCTGCTCACTTGCTTTATACGCCGTTACAAACCTCTTCTGCTTGATGATTTGGCGCTCTACACGCCGCTGCATCTGCGTTGCCTCGTATGCGGTATAAGTCTTCCCATCAAAGGTACAGCCAAGCCCATCGTCGATATGTTCAAGCTGCTCATCTGTATATGTGCGTTCGCTTACGCCCTCAACCCAAACGTTACGGCGGTGGCGGCAGTTAGCCCCCTCAAGTCCATCAACGGCCCCAAGCCCGCACACATCGTAAATGCTGGGGTAAATGTCATTGCTACGAGTGGAATATACGAGGCCTTGCCATTCTTTGTGAGATGACCACGGTGATTTGCCCGGAATATCGCGTGCGCCCGCATGGGCAGAAACCTCAAAATATGGCGTCTCAAGATATTCTGCCGATTGCTCCGTATATTTAGCGCAAATTTGATTTACGCCAGTCATCACTGCTCTGCGCGCCGCCACATCAATTTGATCTCGATGCCCGCTCTCATAGTCAACTACCTTCAATCCGCTGTCTGCAAGCTGCTTTACTGCCGTTTTGATAGCCTGATTGTAGCTGATCGCGCCGCTCTGAATCTGCATTTCTGCATTATCCAAAGCCCACTGATAAGCACGAGCAGGCTTTAACATCGTGTTGCCTACAAGGAAACCCATAGAAGCCGTTAAATTGCGGAATGTATCATGGGCCTGCCGCTTAATTGCATCCACTGTAGCCGCGTCTACAAGCGTTTTTGGCTGCGTTACATGTGCAAGGTCGATGACTTCGGTGTAATACTTCTGATTGCGCTCTACAACGTCATTAAGCAAACTATTTAGCTTTTGTTTGCTAATCCCTGCTGTTTTGCTAATCGCTTCTTCAATGCTTTTAAGGTCAATGCCGTGCATTCTCAGCGCTTGAATATCCTGCACCGTAACTTCATTGAGCTGATCTGCGAAGCCCAATCGGCTGCATATCTCGTCAAGCAGCGTGATTTCAAGCGCCCGGAACAGTTCTGCAAGTTCTTCCGGCAGCGCGTCAAGGACTTCCGGATGAAACGGATATTTCATTTGCTTCCCTCCGTTTCACAATATCGTCGTAATGTGGCTTTACCCGTATCACGTTCCAGTCGCATTCTTCCGGCACTCTGCCGTAAAAGATCACCCATTCCGGCGACAGCCGTTTCATCATTTCTTCGTATCCGCGCAGAAACAGGCGTTTGCTTTCCTTGTTTTGCTGTGTGCCTACCGAGGAAACCGCCACAACGCCGCCCTCCGGCTCGCCGTCAAAGCACCAATCATAGCTGCTTTCGTCGCTCCATGAGATAGTCGGATACACCGTGACCCCGTGTAGCTGCCAATATGCCGCCAGCCAGTGCTTGCGATAATGGTTATAGATCTGCATTGCAAGCGGCATATCTGTGTATGTGGAAAAATCCGGCGCGCATACCGCCGCAAACTGCGACAGTTTCGGAATGTACTTGACCGGCGTGTTCCAGTGCCTTACAAATTGATAATCGTCAATAAAGAAATGCACGATTTTATCTTCTGGGTTCTTTGCCGAAAGAAGATAGTTCCCCGGAACAAATTCCCCTTGTGGATACGCTTTGACCGGTTCGATCTGCGGAATATCGTACTTGCCCACGCCGGGGAATGTGAACTTGTCGAGATTTTCAAAGTTAATCATACCGGACGCCATGTACCGCTGCGCTTGTTAGCTCTGCGGTATTTCTTGCCGTTTACCGTAACTTCCAACGCGCCGGACTTTTGCGCTGTTACAAAGGCATTGGAAAACGCCTTGTTTTCTGCTGCTTTGCGGTTTTTACTGGACTGGTCACGCAATTTCCGCATGTAGCTATCCATTTCACCGCGCGCTCTTGCCGCTCTGTCTGCTGCGCTTCCTGTTTTCTGCGCCGTTGTCAGGCGCGCAGGCCCGCTTGCATAAGGATTGACTGCTCCTGCCGCCGTTTTGAGCGCCGTTGTTGCGAGAGTTGCCATCTGCCTTACTGCGTTCTTCTTTTCAGCGTCCGACAGCTCAAGCCCATTGATTTCAGCAGCGTTGCGCTCAAATGTGCGTCTGATAATATCGCCCATATCAGTGACAGACGCGGCGTTTGCTCGGTTAATATCCTGCTGTGACAAAAACCGAGCAAGGCTCATACCGCGCCCACGCCCAGATTCTCCGGCTCCAATGCCGCCACCAGCTCCACCTCTGCCGCCCATTACTCTACCTCCTGTTGCTGTTCAGTTACCATGTCCTGCGCCGTTGGTAGCGCAGCTTTCGCAGTATCTTCATCTTCGTTAAAGTATTTCGCTCGAAGTTCCCACGGGTTCATCACTCCGGCGCTTGTGAGTTGCAAATCTCGGGAAAATTCCTTGTCTTTGGTCTCCTGATCGTCAAGGATGCTGTCACCCCAATCGTAAGTGGCCTCATAATCTCCAGCAGGTGCCAACCCGTACAACGAAGCATACACGTCCATTGCGTAAATCAGGGAATCGAATGTATGTGCAAGCGCCGCCTGGATACTGCTAACCAGCACATACTTACGCTGCTTGCTGCTTCGAATCTCAGTCGCGGTTTTTTCAATCGTTTGCGGGTCGGAAATATCTCCATAAGAAAGGCCAATATTAAATTCAACACGCCGAAGAGTATTCTGAAACCCGCGATAAATCGCATCATCCCTAATCTGCGGCTCGATGTGCTGGAAAAAATCTCCATTCGGAGAGAACGGGCCGATTTCAAACAGGCGCTTGTTGAACATATCCGCCGTGCTGGATGTTCCGTCCATCAACACCTTACGCTCGCTCGACTTATATTCCCAGCGCAGACGCTCCCACTGCTCATCCGCTTGCTTGATAAGCTCGACCGTCGCCGCATCGCCATAAATGGACATACCGCACATGCTGTTACTATCTGCAGTGTTGGCAATAGGCGGCTTAAAATAAGCAAACAATGGTCCGTCTACATTCTCGATGGCCACTTCCGGTTCAATATCCGCCCACTCCGGAATAGTTGTGAGTTGCGCGTCAGCGCCAACGGATCCAGCGGAATCACTGTAATATGCCTTGTTTTTGATGGTATAGGTCGTACCGTTTAACTCGTGTGATTCGAGCCTTACATAGTACGTTCCGTTTACTTTAACCGGCTTATCCTTAAAAACGCCGCCAATGCAGCGACCGGACGGGTCAAACTTTGTCGGCTGAAAGCCCGCAGCGCCGGTAACATCCACAAGCATATTGTCACCGTAAATATACGGCTTCAACGCCACACCACCAAGCGCAAGGCCGAGTTCTAATGCCCGATTAAAGTTTTCTTTTGCTGTCTGAAAATTTTCGTTCAGGTAATCTGCGCGCTTGCTGCCGGTGATGTTTGCTGTAAATTCAACCAGCGTCGGCCTTGCCACTTCTCGGCAAATCGCAGCGGGCAGGCCTACCGCTTTCACATCACAGTTTTGCCACGGTGGGGTATTGACCATCATCGCATACCACAAACCGATATGCTGTTCCATCGTAAGGCTTACGGCGGGAGATGCGCCAAATTCTCGCTCGGTGACCGCCTGCGGAAAGAAAAATCGTTTTACTGTATTTACAATGCCATTCACTAAGCCCATATTTTTATCTCCTCAACTTTACGGAGCTGCTTGCATACATAGGATTTTCAACTGCAATTTCTCGGCGCAGAACCGTCATAACAAAATACCTAACAGCGTCGAGGACGTGATCATTCTCTTTAATGACTTTATCTTCTGCCGCGTCCTTATCCCAGCTATAAAGCCCAAACTCATCAAAAGCGTGCGTGCAGCTTTCATGAAATTTGATTCGCCCCGATTTGATACACGCAGCCGTTAAACGGATCCCATCAAGAACATCGTTATTTGCTTTCCAAACAGCAAACTTCCCATGTCTACGGATGCACTCCGAAAATGACGCGGCGCTGGGGTCAATGACGATTCGCTCAACATTATATCCGTCTGCAAACCGTTCCAAATCTTGATAATATTCCTCGTCTGTCTTCTGCCGATTGGTGGCTCGCCCGCTGTGATAGTATTCTTTCTCCATTACAGCGCGGCCTTTATCCATGCGCCACAAACAAAAGACGGTAGGATTTTGCGTGCCGTAGTCGCAGGAAATATAATACTTTCCCGCGCCGCCCGTTTCGTTCGTGACGTTTACTTCTTTGGCGAACATCGGATATACCAGCCCCTCGGCCACTACCCACAGGCCGCGAATGTATCGGTCGTAGAACACGCCGGAAAACATTGCCTGATAGCGTTCCAGCGTCTTTTGAGACAAGCCGGGGTTGTCCGTCATTTCAAAATGCAGATACAGCGCGTTCCGCTCCTTGTTCCGCTGTATCCACTCTGTATAAAACCAGTGCTGCGGACTTCCCGGGTTGCAGGAAAACCACAGCTTTGCCCCGTCTACCGAACAGCGAGTCAATGCCTGTTCCACAAACGAGCGCGGCATCAGCACTACTTCGTCCAGCAGCACCCCCGCCAGCGTGCGGCCTTGTATCAGCGTATAGCTGGCCTCGTCCTTGCCGCCGAACACTTCAAAGTAATTTGTCACGGCCCCGCGCCGCACTTCCATCACCTTGTCACCGCGCCGCCAACGAATGATATAGCGCTCCTTCGCAAGGCTCATCGCTGTAAACGGCACGATGATGTTCTTGGTGCAGCTATCCACCGTGCGGCCACACACACCAAATCGTTGACCGCTAAAATTCTCCATTGCCCATCGGACAAACGCCCACATCATGATGGAGGTCTTGCCGGAACGCACGGCACCGTCGCAGATCAGCGCGTCATACTTGGAATAGGGGAAAGCAAGGATTTTTGCTTGCTTTGGGCTAATCATCGCTCTCAAGCTCCTTTGCCATTTCCTTTAGGCTCTGACTGAGCGCGTCTTCCCTCACCGTGTCGGCATGACTGCCGCCGATCATCGCCCACTTATCGATCAGCGTTCCCATCGCCGTTGTGATCTGGCTGAGATTTGCCGCCGCCAGCTTCTCCGGGTCGTTGAGCATTTCAAGCCCCTTGCCGATGAACGAGCACACAAGGTCTTTGTGGTCGTTCATGTACTCCATCACATCGGCGGTGTTCTCTTCCTTTTTTTGCTCACACTTTTCCACAATGTCGGCATTCGCCCGAACGAGGTTCTTAACGGTCGTTGCGGACACGCCGTTGATTTTCGCTGTGGCGCAATAGTTGTTCGTCTGCACATAGTCCGCCAGTATTTTCTTTTTCTGTCGGTCTGTCAGACGCGCAGCCATGTCATCACCTCGTCGCTCTCGCGCGCAAAATGTCGCTCTCTCTCTTTTCTTTTGGGAGATTATAGGGGGTAAGATAATACGGGGGTTGCAAGGGGGAGAAGAAGAAAGGGGGAACAAGGGGGTTTTTCTTTTCTCTCTCTGAGCTATGCGATGTAAACATTTTGCTTGCAACTGCTTACATTTGCTTTGCTTCTGCTTGCATTCCTTGCGTTAATTGCTGTCGTGCTGCGGTCTAATTTCATCCGCCCGTCACAGTCTATTACCGCTTTGATACGCCGATAAGCGTTGTCAAATTATTTTTGCTACCAGCCCCCACCCCTTGGCCTTACATAGCAGACTTTACCCGCCCCGAGGGCATACACTTGCGCTGAATCGCTCTTCCAACCAAGCCACAATGCATCGTCGAACTTTCAGGCGGGCGCTATGCCCATTGCCAAAGGCATCGGCTCTCCTCTTTTGGAGCGGCGAGACGGTATCGAGCCGCCACACGTCCACAATGTTGCCTATAGCCATTGCTTTCGCTTCTGCTTCTGCACGCCGCATATGTCCCCGCTGGGCCACATCGTTGAGAGGTGCGCGGGGTCCTGTGCCGCATGAGAGGTGCGACCTCTCGGCCCTGATCGTGGGCTGCATCGCGCGTGCGGCATGTTGCGGGGAACGGTGTGAAAAGATGAAAAGCACCGCGCCCCGCGATGGCGTAGGGGGTAAACGCCATAAATGAGAGAACCGCAAAGGCTTTTGCACCTCTGCGATTCTATTATCTCATAAGCAAATGGCTTTTTAAGGCCAACTTTTAATCATCGAGCAGCCCGTAGTTCCGTGCGACGCACTTAATGAAATCCGTATGCCATCGTCTCGCCGTCCGGTCGGAACAGTTGACCGCCATTGCCGCCCCTTCGAGCGTGTGGGTTTTGTCCCAGAACACGAGGCGAATAAATTTCAAGCGCTCTTCGCCGTCTTGCATTGACCTTGTTTCGCTCACCGCTTTTCGCACAGCGTTGTTTTCTAACAAAGCCACTCCATGCAACTCCTGCTCTCGATCTGGGTCGTAGCGACGGATAATGGCTTTTACATAGCCCCACCAACTATACCGAGGTTTACTCATGGCGTACCATCTTTCTCTTCACCCACGCCCACAGGTTACGCCACGGGTGGGCTTCTGCGTAATTGGCGCGCTGCTCGGCGTTGTAGCGCTTGTCCCGCATTACATCAATGACCGTCCCTTTAAAAGCAAGATCGTCGTTCGCCCGCCCAAGCGCCGCTTCGGTGTCAGCAAGCTTGTTTCGCAACGCATCCGCGTCCGCTTTCAGATTTGCGATCTCGTTTGCCTTGTTGATAGCCTCGCCGTTCATCTGGTCGATCTGCTCGGTCAAGACGACGTTCTTTCGCTGCATCTCCGCCTTTAGGTTCGCATACTCGGCAATCAGATCGTTCTTCTTGTCGATGCAGTTTTTCAGCGCGGCGATCTCTGCTTCAAGCGCCGCAGTCTTCTCCTGCGCGTCCTCCATCATCTTCGCCATCTGTTCTTTGGTGTACTTCTTTACGTTGATGCTCATAGCTTGGCTCCTCCCATTTTCATTTGTTCCCCGCGTCCCCGGTCGCTCACGATGCTCACGACCTTGCAGTCGCCGTATCGCTCGATATCCATGGCGATACGATCCTTGATGCCCTGCGCGTCGGAGGCGGGGACGTTGGCTTTAATCGTGATCGTCAGCATATACGTACGACCTTCTTGCCGTCCATCTTCACGCCGCAGTTGGGGCAGTACGGCTTGCGATAAGTTCGTTCTCTGCCGCTGTCGCAGATAGCAACAACCTCACCACAGTTTGTGCAATACCAATCGCCATCCGCATCTTGTTCCCGCCGACCATGCACCACCGGGGCAACATCGGCGGCGGGAGCATCTTCAATTTCAAACTCATCTGAGAGCCGCTTAAATACGTACTCAAGGCAATATGAACCGAACCCAACGTGATAATCTTGATCTACCGGGTCAAAATACAAGATGTTGAAATACGGCCTGTCAGGCGTCCCTGAAACAAAAATTTTTGCAAAGCTGGTCTTTATTTTGTTCTTGTGGGTGCAAACATCTGCACTCTGCATTTCTTTTTCAGCCATTGTCAGCCCTCCTGTTCGGCGAACACCCGCTAACCCACCTTGCACGGCAGCACCACCACGCGTCCATCCTTGTCGGCCTCGTCCAGCTCACGCAGACGGTCATCCAGCAGCCAGTTTTTCACATACTCCCAACTGCAATTATAATCAATTCCAACATCCATCAGGATATTAGACATTCGTTTAGACTCTTCCGGCGTCAGCCCCGTTTCCTCGTAGGCTGCAAGACGCTCCACACACGTCTGTCTGTACGCGCTTTTTGCCACACGGTCATTGCAATCATTGCCACTGTAACAACCTGCCGGATAATTGTAATCCGCTGCGCCGCTTGCGAGATATTTTGTCAATCTCTCCATCACTCCACCTCCTGCATCTTACTAATCACTTTTCGGATCACATCGCCGCCGTAAGCGTCTTTCGTCAGCTCCAAAAACTCCATAAGCGTCATCATGCCGTGCTCGAGATCTACACCGTGGTCATGGGCAAACTGCTTTCGCCCCATGTCGCACGAGCCGGTCAAGCGATGATGCCAGTCGTAAAAATACTGCGTCGGATACGTTTTTTCGCGGTCTGTCTCGCGCAGGAACGCATCAATGCGCTCATCTTCCGGCATATCCTCGAAAAGCTTTTCTCGCAACGCCTCCATTGCTTCGCGCAGCGTTTCACCATGCGCAAAAACCCCGTCCTGCTTGACGATGTAGCACGGCGTGAGCGTCAAATTGCCGTTCAAGATTGCCCCGTGCGCGGTGTTACCGCGCACGGAACGAATCAGCGTATTTACGCCGTCAATTTGATAGACCGTTTCCTGGTCGAAGCTCTTAATTCCGTCGCCGAGGCCGGAGCCGTAGCCGTCGCCGAAGCCGTAGCCGTAGCCGTAGCCGGAGCCGGAGCCGTAGCCGGAGCCGTCGCCGTAGCCGTCGCCGTAGCCGTCGCCGTCGCCGAAGCCGTCGCCGTAGCCGTCGCCGAAGCCGTAGCCGGAGCCGTCGCCGTAGCCGTAGCCGTCGCCGAAGCCGTCGCCGTAGCCGTAGCCGGAGCCGCAGCCGGAGCTGAAAAGCAAAAAGGCTTTGATCTTCTCATCAAGCATCATCTCTTCCACTCCTTTACGCCGCGAAGCGACGCAGATGCCGCATCCGTGCACGGTATAATCTGGATCGCGCCCAGAACGGTCATTTCCGGGATCGTTACGGTAAATCGGCAGTTGCCCGGTGCTTTTGTGCCGTCTTGCGCCAGCTGCTCCACGGCACACGCGCCGTCCCAACTCCACAGCTTACGCACCTCAGTCATAGTGACCTCGGATCCGTTTCTCTCTTTGATCTTGCCGAAAAACACGCCTGCGCGGTCGCAGCGAACGATATAGTCCTGATTGTTGTTCATGGTAAAAATTCCTCCTGATTTTTGTTAAAATTTGAAGCTCTCTCTGAGCTTGATTCCGTTAACCTCTGCCTCCGCCGTAAAGTAGCGGTGGCGCTCGTTGATGTAGACGACGCGCCCGTGCGCAGTCGTCTCTTTCGTGGTCACGCTCATAATGCCGGTACTGCCCTGAAATGCGGCAGGCTTCCAGCTAAATGGTTCACCGATGCTTCATGTGTCCTCCAATTTCATAAAACAGCCCCAAAAGGTCTGCGATTTTTTGCCGCTATGATGCCCGAAAAGGGGGCGTTCTCCGATTGCCGCCCAAACATCTGCGGCGGGGATTTGCGTTTCTGCCCACTTGAAAATCAGCACGCCGTCCGGTTTTAATACGCGCATACACTCGCGGAATCCGTCATGCAGCATTTCGCGCCAGTTCTCGCCGAGCTTCCCGTATTTCTTTCTCATCCACGCATTTTCGCCGACGCGCAGAAGGTGCGGCGGGTCGAATACGACCAGAGCGAAAGAATTATCGGGGAACGGAATATCTGTGAAGTCGCACAGCACGTCAGGATGCACGATGCAGGTTCGTTCTGAATCTCTGTTGGTACTCTTCCAGACCCCCGTGCATTCCTCGTTTCGAACGTCGCAGTAGATCGCAGCAGGATGGTTCTTGTTGAACCAAATCGTTCTGCTCCCGCAGGTCACGTCAAGGATTTTCTTTGTCATCATGCTTCCCCCCTTATGTCTCCGCCCCATTGCTCCGCCATAGCTTTGGCGATGCCGGGGTTAAGCAAAAGCGCTTTAATTTCGTGGAGAAGGTCGAAAGTGCCGCTAATTGCCGAGATTTCAACAATTTTGCTTCCACCGCCGTCAATTCTCGCCCACTCAACAAACTTTGCAATGTCACGGCAGGAAATTCTCCCGAGCTCTGTTTCCGACCATTCGCACCGTGTAGAATTTTCTGGGGGCGGATTTTGTCCGATAAGCCACCAGTCCGGACCATATCTCCGCTGGAGTTTAAAGTAATAGTAGTCATCTGGCTTGATCTCTACGTTGATAGTCTCAAACCAATCTAATAACGGCTGCGTATACGAAAACTTAAATGGTGCTTTAACAGACTGTGACATTCTACTCCTCCCCGAATCTCAGTTTTGTCACGGCAATGGGGAATTCCTCAATCTCGCTTGCCCAGCGCGCCGTTCCCTTGCCGTTGTGCCGCTCGAACACCAGCGGGAAGCCGCCTATTCCGTCAAACAGGCTGCCCATCGTAACAGGGCGTAGATATTGCGCACTGATGCGCTTTGCCAGGAAGTCCCAGAACGGCAGGGCGATAGAATTGCCGAGCGCCTTATAGCGCGGGCTGTCCGCTGTTTTGTGGCGCTTCCCAAGACTATCGACCCAATAACCTTCGCCAGTCTGACTATCGTACCACTCTCCTATGTCCGTCCAATGGTCAGGAAAGCCTTGCAGCCGTTCGCATTCCAGCGGGGTGAGACGTCGCACCACCATGTTCTGCCGAACCGTATTATTCAGGTTCAGGCTTTGCCCTCCGCTTTCTTTTGCTTGCAATGTACCGTTTGTTTCTCCGCCCTCGCAAAAGTTCCGGCAATCAACGCTTGCAATATACGCCGCCATATCTTCGC
>ERZ840517.601-NODE-601-length-46724-cov-9.175556_pt1 | contig 46724 bp, 44 predicted proteins | sample MGYA00519876_ERZ840517 | MGnify/ENA primary metagenome ERZ840517 (study PRJEB31850, sample SAMEA3708882) | human gut metagenome | biome: human gut; feature: human-associated habitat; material: faeces | place: China | collected 2014 ... | reverse complement strand
CTGATATGGTATACGACCTGAATGGCACCACCCTGAGCACAGGCGGCGGCAGCGGGATGCTGAACGTATTGGACTATGGCTTCAAGGGAGACGGCACCACCGACAACCTGGCCGCATTCAACGATCTGGTGGCCGCGCGCCCCGGCGAAACGCTGTATTTCCCGAAGGGTGTGTATGTGTTTTCCGGCAAGCTGGTGCTCGACCTCTGCTACATGGTGCTCGACAACGCTGAGTTGAAGTGCACGGCGGCCACCAAAGTGAACCGCTTTATCGAGATCCGCGGCAAGATGACCCCGCCTGAAACGCCCCAACAGGACATGTTCATCCGGGGCAACGGTAAAGTCAACGCGAACTTCAAGGCAGACGACTGCATCGCCGTGGCACGGCAGAAATGCACCCTGATCGACCACATCTCCATCCAAAACTTCCAGCGGTACGGCATCTGCGGCAAATTCAACGACGCTTCGATGACCAACAGCGACGGCCAGACGGAAGGCAACCTCTCGTATGAGCTGATGGTGCGCAACTGTCTGATCGAGACGTCGCTGATCTATCCGGATGCAGTGGGCATCTACGACACCGGCGACTCCATGTACACCGATATCGTCATCATGAACGTGAAGACGGCGCTCTCGTGCAACGGCAGCAGCATCTTTCACAACGTTCACGCCTGGTGCTTCGATTTCAATTACAGCGACAACGACACCAAGAAGGCCCTGCTGGAGAACACGGTCTTTGCGTACATTCGCGTGAATGGCCCCCGCTTCTCGGACTGCTACTGCGACACCTACCAGAGAGGATTCAAATTCTACGACGGGCGGACCCTTGCCTATATCACGAACTTCAGATGGTATATTGCTGCTGAAACCTGGCCCACCGGCCTGACGGCCTATGTCTTCCCGGCCAACCCGACCGGGCAGGCAATGTACAAGGTCTTTGGCGCGGACATCAACGGTTCGGGCGTGACCAAGTTCAGCGATGTGGACCTGAGCAAGCAGACGAACTGCCGCTGGTACGGCATCGTGCACAACCTGAGCGACGCGCCAAGCACGCTGCAATAACGAAGGAGCATAAATCATGGCACTCTCGAACACGGCCACGCCGATCTACTACGGCCGCTTTCGGGAGGCCGTGATGCGTGGCGAGATCCCGGTCTGCCGGGAAATCTCCATGGAGATGAACCGGATCGACGACCTGATCGCAAACCCTGGCATCTGGTACGATGACAAGGCAGTGAACGGCTTTATCGCATTCTGCGAGGACGAGCTGACCCTGACCGACGGCACCGATGTGAAGATGCTGGAGAGCTTCAAGCTGTGGGCGGAGGAGATCTTCGGCTGGTATTACTTCGTGGAGCGGAGCGTCTTTGTGCCAAACGAGCACGGCGCGGGCGGGCACTACGAGACCCGGCGCATCAAGAAACGGCTGGTGACGAAGCAGTATCTCATCATCACCCGTTCGGCGGCAAAGACAATGTATCTGGAGTTTTTGCAGGCCTATTTCCTTACGGCATACACCACGACGACCCAGCAGCTGACGACCGCCCCGACCATGAAACAGGCCGAAGAGGTGCTGGCCCCGATGCGCACCGCGCTGGCGCGGGCAAAGGGCCCGGTGCTGAAGTTCATGACCGAAGGCAGTTTGCAGAACACGACAGGCTCGAAGGCCGACCGCGTCAAGATGGCCAGCACAAAGAAGGGCATCGAGAACTTCCTGACGAACAGCCTGCTGGAAGTGCGCCCGATGACCATTGAGAAATTGCAGGGACGGCGCGACACGGTGGCGACCGTGGACGAGTGGCTCTCGTGCGACATCCGGGAAGACCCCATCGGCGCCATCGAGCAGGGCGCGGCCAAGAACGAGAACTATCTCATTGTGGCGGCAAGCTCGGAAGGCACTGTGCGCAACGGCTGCGGTGATGACATCAAAATGGAGTTGATGCAGATCCTGAAAGGGGAGTACATCAACCCGCATGTGAGCATCTGGTACTACAAGCTGGACTCCCTCGACGAGGTGGGGCAGCCGGAGATGTGGCTGAAGGCAAACCCGAATCTGGGCAAGACCGTGAGCTACGAGACCTACCAGCTGGATGTGGAGCGCGCCGAGAAATCGCCCAGCGCCCGGAACGACATTCTGGCCAAGCGGTTCAACCTGCCGATGGAAGGATACACCTATTTCTTCCCTTACGAGGAGACACTGTGCCACCGCCGCCGGAATTACTGGCAGATGCCCTGCGCGATGGGAGCAGACCTTTCGATGGGCGACGACTTCTGTTCGTTCACCTTCCTGTTCCCGCTGTCGAACGGATACTTCGGCGTGAAAACGCGGGACTACATCACGAGCTACACCCTGAGCCAGCTGCCGATGAGCCGCCGGAACCAATACGAGGAGTTCATGAACGAAGGGACACTGTTCGTATTCGACGGCACGGTGCTGGACATGATGCAGGTCTACGACGATCTGGACCGGTTCATCCAGGAGAACGAGTACGACGTGCGGGCTTTTGGCTACGACCCCTATAACGCGAAGGAATTCGTGGAGCGCTGGGCGCTGGAGAACGGCAGCTTCGGCATCACCAAGGTGATCCAGGGTGCAATGACGGAAAGCGTGCCGCTTGGGGAACTGAAGAAGCTGAGCGAACAGCGGAAACTGGTCTTTGACGAAAAACTGATGCAGTTTGCCATGGGAAATTGCATCACACTGGTGGACACGAACGGAAACCGGAAACTGTACAAGCAGCGGCAGGACCAGAAGATCGACGCCGTAGCGGCTATGATGGATGCCTATGTGGCTTGGAAACGGAACCGGGATGCGTTTGAATAAAACGGAACCGCCAGCGCATTACGGAATGGAACGTAGTACGCTGGCGGTTTTTTAGTTCTTTTGATAAACACTTCCGTCAGAACGGAGGTAGAGTTCAGATGGCTCGGAGGGCTTGTCCAGTGCTTCCTCGATAAACGCAAGAAGCGGAGTCTCCGATTGCGAATTCAGGGTGTCGTACAGTTTCAGAACTTTATGTTCACTCTGTGATACATCGCTTTTCAACAGGCTCTTTTTCTTACTTTCAAGGTCCTTGTTGATCCTGTCGGAGAACTTTGTTATGGCACTGATCATGCGGTTTTGCGTCAGTGCAAACAGAGGCTTTGCATCTGCGCTGATATTTGCAAGATAGGACTGGTTCCAGTTTTGCGAATAATACGCTTCCATGATCGTGCTGATGGCGTAAAGCTGCGAGGCAAGATCAATTCCTTGTTTGTTCTGCAACACAATTTTTGCTTGATTTTCATTGGACTTTGCCGCAGCAGAACTCTCCAGCTGCTCTGTATAGAATTCTATGTCCGCAACCGCTTTGATTTTTGCTCGCTGAAGATTCCCGATCGTAGCCATGCGCTGCGGTTCACTGAGCATGATAGTTGCGTAATTTGCGAGCGCATATTTTACGAAGGTAAGCTCCGACAGCAGCTCAGTACGCTTGGATGCCTGAAGGAATGCCAGAAGGTCGTCCAGCTTCCGGTTGACCTCTGTCAGCTTGGAGCTGATATCTGCAAGAAAATACTGGCCTGTTGCAAAAGATGCTACACTGAACATCTGGAAGGCAGCAACTGCTGCGGGATTGACCTTGTACAGTGATGCACTTCCGGCAAAATTGCCTGCCGCGTCTATCATTGTGGTGGACTGACCGCCCTGATGGAGGTTCATTAAAACCCCCTGAACGCCCTTCGGAAAACGGAGAACATAGAGATTGGATGCCGTGTCAGCCGCAAGCTGCGCAGGAACCAGTTGCAGAAGGGCGTTTGCTGTAATGCCAGCCTGCTCCGGAAATTCAATCTTCCGAAAGCGGGATGTATCGTCGAAGTCATAAGAAATATCGCTTGCGGTTACTTCGCAGTTCAGATTGTGAGTGGGAAACAGTTCGTGGTCGACCATAGCAGGAATCCTCCTCATATTTTGTAAGTCTATCATACCGCAGGAAGCAGTTGTTTGCAACAAATTTTGTGAAAGGAATACAGAATGCACGAATATTCCAACATCTGGAGATGGAGAAATCCAGATGAACTTTATCACTATGGAATTAAAGGTATGAAATGGGGCGTTCGGAGAACTCCGGCTCAGTTAGGGCATAAACCCTATACAGATAAGCCTGAACGTGCTAAAATAGACTCATCCGTATTGCGAAGGGCTGTACGAAAAGGCGAAGTCAGTCTCAGTATTCGAAAAAACAAGCAGTCGGAACATGATCGTAATTCATCTTTATACAAACCAGGTAAGAGCTATACTTATTTTGGCGCAGATAAAGCGCAACGATATATTCTAAGGCTTCACGGAACAGGAACATTGGTTTCTTCGAAGAAAGGTGAATGGGTAAAGAAAGAGCGTGTTCGGTCTGACGAGCCGATAGGAGTATATATCGATCTGGATGGAGTCGAGCATGAAACCTATAATGCGCTTATCATTTACTCTAATAAGGGCACCCATATTTATCCAGCAAGAGAGGACGCGACATCATGAAATTGAGAGCTTATGAAGGGAAAAAGGTGACTGTGATCACTTCTGATGGACATAAATATGTTGGAGTGATGACAGATTATATTTTTCCAGAGGACAATGAGCCTGAAGGAATCGAAAGTATCATTCTTGATGGTGAATTAGAAATTACTGGCCCCGAAATTGTTGCAATTACATAAATGATATTTGAACGCATCAGCCCAATAGCTGGTGCGTTTTTTTATTTGCGAGGAGGATGAACATGACGGTATACCGAGATGAACTTTATCATTGGGGTATCAAGGGCATGAAGTGGGGCGTGCGGAGATACCAGAACAGGGATGGGACTTTGACATCTGCTGGCAGGAAACGGTACTCTACAGATGACGATAAAAGCAATGTCAAGAAGGCCGGAAATGCTGCCAAGCAGCTTTTGAAGGATGCTGCTCGCCCGATGGATAAAGGTGGTTGGGCAAATCGGGTGAAATCTGATTCTAACCCTTGGTATGGTAACCAAAGAAAAACTGCGGAAAAGCTTGAGCGTTATTCGACGAAAGCTCGCTCTAATAACCCCAAAAAGATGACTGACGAAGAGCTGAATCAGCGAATTGCAAGGATGCAGAAAGAAAAGCAGTATTTGGAACTTAAGAAGAGCACCTCACCTGGTAAGGCCTATGTGACCGATCTGCTGAAAACTGCTGGCAATAAAATCGTTGGTGGTGCAGCTGGCGCAATCGGAGGCGTGGCGGGCAAGGTGGCCGTGGATGCCGTATTGAACCATTATGGGGATATCGCTGTGGCAGCAGTTAATGCTACGGGAAGTGATTTTATAAAGAAAGCGGCGGTAACCGCTGCCATGGCATCCAATATCCGTAAAGCATAAAATCAAAATGGAGGTGCGCCGATGGCGACAAATCTTGGCTCCAGGCTGAAGCGGGCCTGGAATGCCTTTACGAACCGGGACCCTCCCGGAAAGAGTTCCTATGGCGGAGGATACAGCTACCGGCCCGACCGGGTGCGGCTGAACCGTGGAAATGACCGGACCATCCTGACCGCGATCTATACCCGCATCGCAATGGATGCGGCCAGCATCACCATCAACCATGTAAGGCTCGATGAAAACGGACGCTATGACGAGACCGTTGATTCGGGCCTTAATTCATGCCTGAATCTATCCGGCAACAAAGACCAGACGGGACGTGCTTTGCGGTATGACCTGTTTCTTTCGGTGCTGGACGAAGGCGCGGTGGCGCTGGTGCCGGTGGACGTTGACACCGACCCGAAGACCGGGGACGTGACGATCGAATCCATGCGGGTGGGCAAGATCAAGGAATGGTACCCCGACGACGTGCGGCTGGAAGTGTACAACGACCGGACCGGACAGCGGGAGGAACTGACCCTGCCGAAAGCGCAGGTGGCCATCATCGAGAACCCGTTCTATGCTGTGATGAACGAGCCGAACAGCACCGTTCAGCGGCTCATCCGGAAACTGAACCTGATGGACGTGGTGGATGACCAGCTGGGCAGCGGCAAGCTCGACCTCATCATCCAGCTGCCTTACATCGTCAGGAGCGAAGCCCGGAAGAAACAGGCCGAAGACCGCCGCGCCGAGATCGAACGGCAGCTGGCGGGAAGCAAATACGGCATCGCGTACACCGACGGCACGGAACACATCACGCAGTTGAACCGCAGTCTCGAAAACAACCTTCTGAAGACCGTGGAATACCTGACGAACATGGCATACAGTCAGTTGGGCATTACACCAGAGATCATGAACGGTACGGCGAACGACACTGTGATGACCAACTACGAGAACCGGACCATTGAACCGTTGGTGGCAGCTGCCGTGGATGAGCTGAAGCGGAAGTTTCTGACCGAGGAAGCGCGGGCAAACGGCGAATCCGTGCTCTATTTCCGCGACCCGTTCAAGCTGGCCCCGGTGAGCATGGTGGCCGAAATGGCGGACAAGTTCACCCGCAACGAGATCATGACGAGCAACGAGTTCCGGCAGATCATCGGCATGAAGCCCTCGAAAGACCCGAATGCGGACAGACTGCGGAATGCGAACATCTCGCAGTCCAAAGAAGACATCGCGGCTGCCGGACAGGCCGCCGTAGAGAAAAACCTCTCAGGCGCTTCGCGCCAGCTCCCCTACTAGGAAAGACTCCCCCGGCCGGGGGAGGTGGCACGACAGTGCCAGAAGGGGGTTAGCCATTGGCAGGCCGGTATTGAGAATGCTGGACGAAGGAAGCTTCGTCTGGCCGTAAAATGCATGGCGCTGCGGTGAAGGGCAGGAAGAGTTTACGAAAGGAGATGCGTATTTTTCAAAATGGTGAAGTTTGACTATGATTGCAGCGGCTGGGCGACGAAAGCGAACACCCGCTGTTACGACGGGCTGACCATTGCGCAGGATGCGTTCAAGGAATGCGACGGTAAGGTGGTGCCGATGGTCTACAACCACGACCACAGCGACATCGGCAATGTGATCGGCAAATGCCTGCTGGAGAACCGGCCGGGCGGCGTGTATGCCTATGCGAAGTTCAACGACACGGACACCGGCAAGACCGCAAGAAAGTGCGTGGAGAGCGGCGACCTGAACGCTTTTTCCATCTTCGCAAACGGTTTGCAGAAGGTGGGTAAGACCGTGAAGCACGGTTTCATCCGGGAAGTGAGCCTCGTGCTGGCAGGATGCAACCCCGGCGCACTCATCGACGAGGTGATCAAGCACAGCGCCGATGAGGACTACGAGGGCGGAGAGGCCTTCATCTACAACGACGAAGGTCTGAGCCTGACCCACGGCATGGACCCGGATGGCAACCCGCTGGAGGAACTGGCCCACGGCGGAGACAACGCAAAACAGGAGGAAGCCAACATGGCAGACGAAAACAAAGACGGTAAGACGCTCAAACAAGTCTACAACAGCATGACCGACGAGCAGAAGGAATGCTGCCACGCTCTCGTGGGACTGGCCCTGGAGGAGAATGGCGGCGAAGACGACGGTGAGGAGGATGAAACCGTGAAGCAGAACGTTTTTGACAAGGACACCCGCGCAACTGTGCTCCAGCACAGCATGGAAGAGATCAACGGCATCATCAAGGGCGCCAAGAGCCACGGTACGCTGAAGCAGGCCTTTGAGGACGCTGGCGTTGACACCGATGAACTGGCCCACAGCATCGACAACATCGACTGGCTGTTCCCGGATGACCACCTTCTCGATAACACGCCCCGCATCATCGAGAAGCCGGATGACTGGGTGAGCAAGGTGATGGGCGGTGTGCATCACATCCCCTTTAGCCGCTTCAAGAGCCAGTTTGCCGATCTGACCGAGGATGAGGCTCGTGCCAAGGGCTACATCAAGGGCAACTTCAAGAAGGAAGAGGTCTTCGGCCTGCTGCGCCGCTCCACCAGCCCCACCACCGTCTACAAGAAGCAGAAGCTGGACCGCGACGATGTTATCGACATCGTCAGCTTTGACGTGGTCTCCTGGCTGAAGAACGAGATGCGCTACAAGCTGAACCGGGAACTGGCCCTGAGCTACATTCTGGGCGACGGCCGCCCCGCAGGCAGCGAGGACAAGATCGACGAGAACTGCATCCGCCCCATCGTGAACGACGCAGACCTGTTCACCATCAAGATCCAGGTCTCCACTGCCGGTCTGACCAATATCGAGGACAAAATGAAGGCTACCATCAAGCAGATCCTGCGCAGCCGCAAGAACTACCGTGGCTCCGGCACCCCGACCTTCTTCACCACCGAGGACATCCTGACCGAGATGCTGCTGCTGGAAGACAACACCGGCCGCCTGCTGTATGCAGACGAGGCTGCTCTGGCCCGCAAGCTTCGCGTGAAGGAGATCCTGACCATCCCTGAGATGGAGGGCCGCACCGGCACCAAGGGCGGCGAGCTGATCGGCGTGATCGTGAACCTGGCCGACTACACCGTTGGTGCCGACAAGGGCGGCGCGGTTTCGATGTTCGACGACTTTGACATCGACTACAACGCCCAGAAGTACCTGATCGAGACCCGCTGCTCCGGCGCACTGGCGGTGCCCTTCAGCGCGATGGCCATCGAGTTTGCTGCGTAAAACCACAGCGAGACGGAGAGGGTTTACGCCGGGCCCTGCGACAGAGGGCAGGCAGAAAGGAATTGAGTTATGCTGAAAACCATTTACGAGACCGGTTATGACCTGCATGTGGCAAACTACGTTGCCTACCTGCACACCGACAAGAAGCTGTATGAGGATGAGGCGCACAAGACCCAGGCAAAGAAGGCCGACGTGGAGAAGGCGTTCAAGCTGGGCCGCCTGATCATCATGGGTGCGGACAAGACCTACCTGCCGGTGGCGCTGCTGGCGGCCGGTGTGGTCGTGACCGACGGCACCACCGCTGTGACCTGCACCGCCGCAGATGCCGACCCGGCCTGAAGGCCCGCCGTTCTGGACGATGCGGTGCTCGACCGGACGGTGCTGTGCTGAACGATTCAAAATGGAGTGAAATGCAATGAGCAAGTGGTTTGGCAAGATCGGATACGCCGAGACGCTGGAGACAGAACCGAGCGTATACGAAGAGACCATGAAGGAGCGGGACTACTATGGGGACCTTGTGCGGAACACCCGCCGTTTTGCTCTGGGTGACCAGGTGAACGGTGAAACGACGGTGTCGAACCAGCTGAGCATCCTGGCAGACCCCTTTGCGCAGGAGCATTTCTACGCCATGCGGTATGCGACGCTCTATGGCGCAAAATGGACCATCGACAACGTGGACGTGCAGTTCCCGCGGCTGATCCTGACACTGGGAGGACAATACCATGGCTGATACCCTGCTGGACCGGCGCCTGGCGCTGGACAAGCTGCTGCGCGCCATCGTGAAAGAGCGATGCGGGAGCGAGAACGTCTACTACCAGCCGAAGAACGGACTGGCGATGAACTACCCCTGCATCTGCTACGAGCGGAGCAAGATCAGAAATGTCGCTGCGGATGACAATGTTTATCTGCAGCGCTTTTTTTATACCCTGACGGTGATCGACCCGAAACCGGACAGCCCGATGGTGCTGGCGGCTTCGCGCCTGCCGAGGTGCGAGCACGACCGGCACTTCGTTTCGGACGGGCTGCATCACGACGCATTTACCATCTACTACTAAGGAGGATGAACCTATGGCAAGACTGGAATGGGATAAGACTGGTGAGCGCTTTTACCACACTGGTACCAAGCACGGCGTGCTGTACCCGATGGACAACAAGGGTGCTTACCCCAAAGGTGTTGTCTGGAACGGCCTGACTGCCGTGACCGAGAGCCCCGACGGTGCAGACCTGACCAAGCTGCACGCAGACGATATGGTGTATGCCGGTCTCCGCGCAGCGGAAGAGTTCAAGTACACCATTGAGTCCTACATGTATCCGCCGGAGTTCGAGGCCTGCGACGGCAGCGCGGAGATCGTGCCCGGCGTGACCATCGGCCAGCAGCGCCGTCTGCCCTTTGGCTTCAGCTGGGTGACCAGCATCGGCAATGACACCGTGATGGACGATGATGACGGCTACATCATCCACATCGCATGGAACTCGACCGCTTCTCCCAGCGAGAAGAGCTACGAGACCGTGAACGACAGCCCGGATGCCATCACCTTCAGCTGGGAGTGTGACACCACCCCGGTGAACGTGGCAGGCTACAAGCCCACCGCGCACATGGAGATCAACAGCCTGAAGACCGACCCGGCCAAGCTGAAGGCCCTGGAGGACAAGCTGTATGGCACCGAGAACACCACCGCATCTCTGCCGACCCCGGACGAGGTCATTGAGCTGCTGAAGGCCGCTGCGTAACCTCTCAGTCTCGCTTCGCTCGCCAGCTCCCCTGATAGGGGAGCCATTGGCAGGGCGGTGTTGCGAGTGCTGGACGAAAAAAAGCCCGACCGGGCGTAAAATGCCGGGCTCCGCGGCAGCGGACAGGCAGCTATTGAAAGGAGAAAACCATGATCTGTGAACCCATTACCTACACCGACTTTGACGGTGTGGAGCGCACCGAAAACTTCTACTTCAACCTGACTGAGGCGGAGATCACCGAATGGAGCCTCTCTGTGGAGGGCGGCTTGCAGGAGTACATCGACCGCATCGTGAAGGCGAAGAGCCAGAAGGAGCTGGTGGAACTGTTCAAGACCGTGATCGAGAAGGCCTACGGCGAGAAGAGCGCCGACGGCCGCCGGTTCATGAAGAGCCCGGAGATCTTCGCAAACTTTGCGGCGACCCAGGCATTTTCTGACTTCTACATGTCGCTGGCGACCGACACCGAAAAGGCCACCAAGTTCATCAACGCACTTGCCCCGAATGGCAAGTTCAGCGCAAAGCCCGGTGCAAACCCGGCAGCGCAGGCCGTGCCCGTGACGCTGGCAGTGACCAGCTCTGCACAGGGCTGACCCACATTTGAAACCACAGGGAGATAAGACGAATGTTTGAGATCACAATTCCCGGCGAGGAGCTCTGGGATGCGAGGCGGGCGGAATTTACCAGCACGAAGGCGGTGACGCTGCGGCTGGAGTATTCGCTTGTCTCCCTGTCCAAATGGGAAAGCAAGTGGCATATCCCGTTTTTCGACGACAGCATCGAAAAGACACCGGAACAGATGCAGGACTTTGTGCGCTGCATGACGGTGACTCAGGGCGTGGACCCGACGGTGTACGCCCGGCTGACGGTGGAAAACCTGAATGCTATTTACCGATATATGGAAGACCCGATGACCGCGACCTGGTTTGCAGGCGAAGGGAGACCGGGCGAAAAAAATCAAAATGGAACCGCAAAGCGCCGCGCAAGAAGGCGGCCGCCCGGCACGGGGAAGGTGCTGACGAGCGAGGTGTTATATTCCCGGATGTTCCAGGCCGGGGTTCCCATTGAATGCGAGCGGTGGCATCTGAACCGCCTGATGACCCTGATCCGGGTCTGTCAGGAAGAGCAGGCTCCGCCCCGGAAGATGAGCCGGAAAGACGCACTGCGCCAGCGCAGAGAGCTGAATGCAGCGCGGATGAAGAAATATGGCGCGAGAGGGTAATGAATGCCAAAAATCATTGTATTTCGTCAGAAGGGAAAGTTTAAGAAGACGAGCGGATTTTTGAAGCGGGTGAGCCGGATGGACCTGGATGCGGTGCTGGACGAGTACGGCAAAAGGGGCGTGGCAGCGCTGGCTGAGGCGACCCCGAAAGACACCGGAAAGACCGCCGCGAGCTGGAATTACCGGGTGACAAAAGGGGCCGACAGCATCGTGATCACCTGGTCGAACACGAACGTCGTGGACGACGTACCGATCGCGGTCATTTTACAGTACGGGCACAGCACACGGAACGGCGGCTATGTGGAAGGCGTTGATTATATCAACCCGGCCATGAAGCCGATCTTTGAGGAAATCGCCCGCAAAGCATGGAGGGAGGTGCAGAGAGGATGAGCAGAGAAGTAGACCAGCGCGTGGTCGAAATGCGGTTTGACAACGCACAGTTTGAGAAGAACACGCGCGAGAGCATGAAGACTCTGGACCGGCTCCAGGAAAAGTTGCAGTTCAAGGACGTGGACAAGGGCTTCGAAAACATCGAAAAAGCCCAGCGGAACGTGAACTTCGACGAGATGGAAGGCGCACTGGACACCCTGAAGGTGAAGTTCAACGCGCTGGACGTGATGGCTGTGGCCGCACTGACCAACATCACGAACAAGATCGTGGACACCGGCGAACGTCTGGTGAAGAGCCTTTCGGTGGACCAGGTGGCCAGCGGATGGAATAAGTACACCGAGAAGACCTCGAATGTGCAGACCATCATGAACGCGACGGGCGAAAGCATCGACAACGTCAACGGCTACCTGAACAAGCTGATGTGGTACTCGGATGAGACGAGTTACAGCTTCAGCGAGATGACGAGTGCCCTTTCGCAGATGACTGCGGCAGGCGGCGACATCAAGAAGATGATCCCCATGATTATGGGCATCGCCAACGCCACCGCCGACGCCGGTAAAACGGGCTTTGCATTCCAGAGCACCATCCGAAACCTGACCCAGAGTTACAGCGCCGGTCACCTGCAATTGCAGGACTGGAAGAGCCTCAACCTGATGGGCACGGCCACCAAGGCTCTGAAACAGGAACTCATCGACACGGCTGTGGAGATGGGCAAACTGAAAGAGGGCGAGGTGACCATTGCCACCTTCGAAAGTACCCTTTCGAACAAGTGGGCTGACACGAAGGTCATGGAAAAGACCTTCGAAAAGTACGCCTCCATGATGGAAGCTGCGTACGATATGGTGCAGCAGAACCCTGGCATGACCAGCTCCGAGGCGCTGGAGAAACTGAGCGGGCAATATGGCGAGCTGGCAGAGCGCGCGGCGTTGGCGGCCCAGCAGGCAACGAGCTTCGAGCAGGCCATCGACTCCACGAAGGACGCAGTCAGTTCCTCCTGGATGAAAGTCTTCGAGACCTTCTTCGGCAACAAGGAGGAAGCGACCGAGACCTGGACGGAACTGGCGAACCGGCTGTACGATATTTTCGTACCGTCCATCGACGCGCTGAACGAACGGCTGAAAGAGGGTCTCGACACCGGCTGGAAACAGCTGAACGACAAGCTGGGCGACCAGGCGGAGACCTACGACACCGTGCTGCAAAAAGTGGCACTGGCCAGCGGGGCGGTGACCGAAGAATCCATTGAAGAAGCGGGCAGCTTTGCGAACGCATTGCGGGAAGGCGGCGTCAACGCCGAGCTGCTTCAAAATGGATTGGACGTGACCCTCGTCAGCCTGGAAAAGTACCTCGCCATGAGTGACGAGGCGCTGGATGCCCGCAATCTGGACAAGGAAGCCATTGAGCGGGACTATGAAGCGCTGAGCCGGTTGAACGAGGAGTTCCGGACCGGAGAAGCCAGCCTGGCAGACTATGCCGCCGGTATGAGCGAGCTTTCGGGCCGCGAACACCTGATGCAGAGTCTGTGGAACATCATGGATGCACTGAGTGCTCTGGTGCAGCCCATCCACGATGCGTTCCAGGAGATCTTCCCGCCGACGAGCGGCAAGCAGATCAAGAGCTTTGCGGAAGGGCTGGACAGTATCACAAAGAAGCTTATCATCAGTGATGAAACGGCCAAGAAGATCAAGACTGCCGCAGAGGGCGTTTTCTCTGTTCTGCGGGTCGGGAAAGATATTCTGGAAGGCATCATTTCTGGCGTGGCGCGGGTTCTGACCCTGGCAAAGCCTTTGGCTGATGTTCTGCTGGATGTGGCATCGGCTGCCGGTGAATTTGTTTCGGAGATCACAAATGGGCTCCACCCGCTGGAATCGATTGGAGCCTGGGTGACTGACTTCGTAGATGCAGCTGCCCCGGTGCTTTATTCTTTTGGATCTGTTGCGGACAAGATTTTTATGCAGTTTGCGCAGAGTGCAAAAGACGCATTCAATGAATTTGACCCGGAGAAATTGAATCAGTTTATTCTGGGCGGCATGGGAGCCAGCATGCTGGTCTCCGTCAAGGGATTCTTTGAAAGCATCAAGGCCATCGGTTCCAGTGCAAAGGATGTGGTCGGCGGTATCAAAGACTGCATCGAATCTCTGGGAGAGGCGGTCGATGCATGGAAATCAGCTAAGAAAGCTGATACTTTGATGACAATCGCAAAGGCTGTGGCATTGATGGCCGGTTCGCTGGCAGTGCTCTCCATGGTGAAAGCGAATCGTCTCGGTGCTGCCATCGGGGCATTGACCGTTACGTTTGGCGAACTGCTGGGCGTAATGGACATAATGACCCATCTGACGAAGAATGTGAAGATCCTGAAGCTGAGCGTTCTGGCTGGCGGTATGGTGGCTGTCTCAGCTGCGGTTCTGGTGCTCTCAGGTGCACTGAAAGTTATTTCGTCCATTGATTCTGACAAACTGTTCGGCAGTGTGGTGGCACTTGGCAGCGTGATGGCAGAGCTGACGGTGATTGCAGTCATTCTATCGAGAGATGGAGGGCGGTTCACCAAGGGCGCTGCAGGCATGATCGCTTTTGCGGCAGGCATCCGGATTCTGGCATCCAGCGTGAAAGCCTTAGGCGGCCTGAGCGTGACAGCACTTGCCAAGGGTATTGCAGGAGTGGGAGCACTATGCGCCGAACTGGTGTTCGCCGCAAAGTTAATGAACGGCACAAAATTCGGCATCGGGAAGGGCACTGGCTTTGTTCTGGTGGCTGCCTCCATGGAAATCCTTCAGGATACCGTTGCAAAATTCGGCGAAATGGACTGGGAATCCATCGGTCGTGGATTACTTGCAATGGCTGGTGGGTTGGGTGCATGTGTGGCTGCATTGAATCTGTCGAAAGGTACCATCGGCGGTGCAATCAGTTTGACCATGATGGCTGCGGCAGTGAACTTACTGGTTCCTGCATTACAGGGACTTGGTAATCTGAGCTGGGAAACCATCGGTAAAGGGCTGTTGACGCTTATCGGTGCGTTTGCTGTGATGGGTGGCGCGGCAGTGATCCTGACTCCTGTGACTCCGGTAATCGTAGCGCTGAGCCTTTCTCTGAGTGCGCTGGCACTGAGCCTTGGCGCACTGCTGGCGCTCAACTCTGCGTCCATGTTCATCGGAAATCTGGCATCGAGTCTGAGTTTACTGAACGGACTGAACTTTCAGGTCTTTCTGAATGGCATCAAATCTGTTGCGTGGCTGCTGGTGGAGTTCATTGCCGGAGTCTTTGAAGGGCTGGCAAAAGTTTCAAGCAGTCTGGTCGGTTCCATTGCCACGATTATTGCGTCGATCTGTGATGCAATCGTACTGGCGGCTCCCTCCATTGGCAATGCCCTGTATGTTGTGGGTGTAACAGTGATCGACACGGTCGTAAAACTGTTGGCATACGTGTGGGAAAAAATCGAACCCGCATTGGATGATCTGTGGGAAAAGTTCACGACATGGGCAGGAAACCACAATCCGCTTGACCCCAAAAATTGGGGTGGACAGGACAAAGGCGTTTCGGCCCAGGCTTTTGTACTGCCTTTTGCGGATATCATGGACGAACTGAAAAATGGCGATTCCGTGGCGGCAGGACTTTATCAACTGTGCACAAGCATTGGTAAGAACGCAAGTAAGGGCGTGGCAGAAGGACAGCTCGAAAGCAAGAATGATGCCACAGATGCTTCCGAAGAAGTTGCTAATGCCGTAATTGACACCAGCAAAAAGACCCTCGATGTGAATTCTCCGTCCAAGGTCATGGCTCAGATTGGCCAGTATGTTACATTGGGACTGGCACAAGGCATTGCAGACCCGATTGCACTGGCGCAGGCCAAGGCCAGTATGCTGCACGCGGCAACTGCCATCCGGAACGTCTTCACCACCTTCTGGGGCATCCATTCGCCCAGTGACGTTGCTGCCAGCGATGCGGAGAACATCATTGAGGGTGCGATCCTGGGCATTGGCGACAAGACGAAACAGGACGAACTGCGACAGGCGAGTTATTCTGGTGCATTGGTAATGAAAGACGGTGCCCTCCAGGCCATAGACGAGACCATCCTTGCCGTTCAGAAGAAAATACCGGAACTTTATGACGCATTCAAGCAGAGCAGTCTGCGCCCCGGTAATCTGCTGTATCAAAATGGACTGTCCGACGCGATGAACGATTTCAGCAATGCCATGGACGATACCGTTATAATCCCAGGAAAAACCGGCCTGAAGAGAGCAGGTGGCAGTCGGAATGCAACGAAGGCAGAGATCGCAGGCGCAAAACAGGGAAATGCGGATGTGCAGAAGAATCCATACGGTATCCTGAGCAGTTTGTATCAGAAAACGCAGGATACGATCAACGATGCACTCCCGACTGTCACGCCCACAGCCTCCAAGGGCGGCACCACGAAGGTGACCAAGACCGAGGCGGACAAACTGGTGGACGAGTACACCAAGAAGCTGAAGGCGAACAAGGCCAAGATGGACGCCGCCGACAAGGAATACGCACTGTGGGAGCTGACCGAAGGCGACACGTCGAGCGTGGAAGCCCTGGTGGAAAAGAAGACCGACAGCCTGACGCAGGCTATCGCGGACCAGACCGACCGGGTGGCCATCGCGAAGAAACAGTACGACAAGATCCTTGCGGAGAAGAGTTCCACCGACACCCAGAAGAGCGATGCGTATGCGACCTACCTCGACGAGGAGAAGACGCTGGCAGAGCTGAAGGGGAAGAAGCAGGCGACGCTGTTCCAGGTGATCAAAGACCGGTATGACGACGAAGCCAGCACCGCGACGGACGAGTACGAACTGTGGGCGAGCCTGTACGAAGACACGGCCACGGTGGAGGAAAAGTCGAACAAGAAGATCGAGAACCTGAACAAGAAGATCGGCATCCAGGCGAAGGTCGTGACGGCCGCCGAAGAGGAGTACACCAAGCTGAAAGCCGAGTTCGGCGAAGAGAGCCTGAAGACCCAGGAAGCCTACCGGCAGTGGCTGGAAGAGCAGAAGGAACAGCAGGACCTCATCAACGATATGAACCAGGCCCAGCTGGACGCCTTTGACGATGCTCTGGCCATGCTGGAAAAGCAGGAAAAGATCATCACGAACCGGCAGAACGTGCTGAAAAAGATCTACAATGACGGTGACCTCTCGCAGCGGGAGGAAGCCTACAAGGCGGCGGTCAAGCAGTACGGTGCAGACAGCAAGGAGGCGCGCCTCGCCTCCACCCAGGGCACGATGACCGCCATTCTGGGCGTTGGTACGGCTCTGGACAGCATGGCCTATTCGGTCAAGAAGCTGACGAACAAACAGAACAAGTACAACGAAGCTGTCAAACAGAGCGGCAAGGACAGCGAAGCGGCGCTGGATGCACTGGCCGAGTGGCAGGGTGAACAGTACAACTTCGTGGGCTTTGCCGAAGATCTGGCCACGGCGTTCGATTTGGACGACAGCGGCAAACGGATGACCATGCAGCTGGGCTATGCCATCGCCCGGAACTGGAAGCCGATCCAAAAGGGATTCCAGGACGTCTGGCAGAAGGTACAGACCAAATTCCCGCAAGCCGCACAGAACATGGCCAACGCCTTCGGGCTGGTGGTGCGGGAAGGCGCGACCGAAGTCATCACCGACGTGTACAGCATGATCACCGCAGCGGTGGGCGGAGACTGGGGACAGGCTCTGACGAGCGGCATTGCGGCCGTGCTGGACTTTATGGGCAGCGACTTCGGAAAGACTGTGCTGGACACCGTCGGTCCGATGCTGGCGACCGCTGGCAAGAAGCTGAGCGGCACACTGGCCGCGACACTGGGCGGTGTGGTGAGCGAAGGCGGGCTTCTGACCACGATCGGCACCAAACTGGCCGGACTGGCAGCGACCATCGGCGGAGAAGGCGGCATCCTGGCCACGGTCGGTGCAAAGCTGGCGGCGCTGGCGGCATCGCTCGGCCCGCATGGTCTGCTTATAGCGGCGGTCGTTGCGGCCGGTGCAGTGGTCATCACCTTGCTGGTGAAGAACTGGGACAAGGTGAAGAACTTCTTCGGCAGGGCGCTGGACTGGCTGCGGAACCTGTTCTCGAAGTTCGTGGAGGTCGGCAAGAACCTCGTCAAGGGACTGTGGGAAGGCATCACCGGGGCAGCGAAGGCTGTGGGTGACGGCATCAAGAACCTGTGCACAGGCCTTGTGAACGGGGTGAAGAGCTTCTTCGGCATCCACTCGCCCTCGACCGTGATGGCCCAGCTGGGCGAATACATGAGTCTTGGCTTTGCCAATGGCATCGCGGACAGCGGGAACGCTGTGGACCGGAGCATGAACGACGTGATGCGCTCGGCGCTGAGTGCTGCGCAGATGAGCGCCAACATGATCCTGAGCTGCTTTGATGAGGACGCGGACTTCAGCCCGACCATCACGCCCGTGGTGGATCTGGAAGGGGTGCGCAACAGCGCCAACTGGATGCAGAGCGCCTTCGCAGACCCGGACGGGACCCTGAACGCCCGCTTCGAACAGCCCACCCAGCTGATGCGCAGCTTTGCCAAGCGCCGGGAAATTCAAAATGGAGAACCGACAGCAGCTGCCGCAAGCGGCAACGATGACGTCGTGGCAGCCATTGAGAGCCTGGGCAGCCGGGTGGACGCGGTGAGCGAGGCGGTGCGGAACATGAAGCTTTCCATTGACCGGAGAAAGCTGGTCGGAGAGATCATCGAGGATGTGGATACGAAGCTCATGGAACGGGCAGAACGGAGACGGCGATGAATAGCGTAGATCTGTTGCGCCTGTACATCGGCGGAAACCCGCTGGCGGAGTATGCGTCGGTTACGTTCCTGGTAAAGAACGGTGCAGGGCAGTACGAAAGTTGTTCGACAAAAGACCTGAATCTGGTGCCGTTGAGCCCGCTGCATGTAAACGCATTTGAAGAAAACTGCAAGACCGTCAGCATCCCCGCGATGCACGGAGCACCGGAGTATCCGGCTGCCCTGAGACGGGTGTATAAGAACGCGACGGGAACCTGGGAGTTTTATTACGTCCAGGACGGAACCCTGCATGCGAGCTGGGATGACTATGGCGCAAACAGCCTGAAAGACTGGGTGAAGGTGCGGATGCGATGCGGCATTCCCGGACCGAACGAAATGAGCCTGAAGCTATATCACGGATGGCATACCCGAACCGGCGAGTGGAGCAGCACCTACTACCGACTGATGCGGTTTATTCAGGGAAAAGACTGCAAAGTGCGGATGCACGTGGATGCCACGGCTGTAAGCGGGCCGAGAGATGCCGAATACGAGGGGCGGTGCTGGGTGAGCAGTGTGAAACCCAACGAAGGAAAGATGGTATTTGCCATCAGTTACAACTTCGCGCCCCAGAACGAAGAACGACAATAACCGAAATTTCAAAATGGAGGGAGCAGCATGTATCATTCCATCACCATTGGCGACAAGAACACCTGGGATGACTGGCACATGATCCCGGTCACTCCCCCGGTGATCGCTCCCCCGGTTGAAAAGACCATCTCCCTGGACGTCGAAGGACGGAACGGGGCGGTGTATCTTTCCAAAAGTGTCACGGGCGAGGCGGTATTCAAGGCCCGTGAAGGAAGCTGGGAGTTTTATCTGGATACCGAATCCTGGAGAGGGCAGTATGGTTCCTCGCCAGTTGGAAAACAGGCGCTGGATCATCTTGCAAAAGCACTGAACGAAGACATCGCAAAGCCGATGAAGCAGTCTGTGCGGCTGGAGGATGACCCGGCGTTCTTTTATTTTGGAAGAGTCTGGGTGAGCGGAGGTATCAAGCAGCAGAACGACCACACAGTCATTACGCTGAAATACAGCCTTTACCCGTTCAAATATTTATACAACAACATTCAGGACGACTGGCTCTGGGACCCATTCAATTTTACGACCGACCTGGCGCTGCCGTATGCAAAGAATCTGGTGCTGAGAGGACAGGAGCAGGTAAATTTGTATCTGCCGCCGTCCGAAAAACCAAGCGTCGTGCGGGCCAGAGGAGGGGGCGGAGTGGTCGCAGGGCTCTACAAAAGCCGTACCCTGCCGTACCGGTATGCAGGGCTTGCAGGACTCTACACGGACCGCGCAGAGCGCCGACTGGTAAACAACATAGAGATCGCGCTGGGCGTCATCGACGACGACCTGCGATATGACGTGTATGAACTGAAGCTGAAGAACATGACCCTGATCCGACAGGTGGTCAATGTGACCTACCTGCCAGCATACTTATAAGGAGCTTTTCAAAATGGGATATCGGGTATATGCCGGAAGGATCGAGCGGGCGGAAGGAGCCTTTCGCGAGGGGAGCTGGGTCGGGTTCCGATGGGTAGACCGGGTGACACTTTACGACGCAGCGGGCGACCACATCGAAGGAGATGTCCCCGGACAGGTCGTGCTGGACCCGGTACTGACGCAGGAGAAAAACCAGCTGAACAGCTTTGAGTGCAGCATCCCATATGAGATCGAGACGCCGTTTGCTACGATCCGGAACCCCGTGTACGACGCGCTGAAGCTGCGCAAGAGCTGGGTATGCGTGGAAGAAGACGACAAGCCCATCTTCGTTGGGCGGGTGACAGAACTGGAAAAGCAGTTTGACCGGAGCTGGCGTGTATACGCCGAGGGAGCTCTTGGCGTGATGCAGGACGAGAGCTGGAAACTGGACCCGGCGACTTACACCCTGACGAAGGCTCGGAGCGAAACTTCAAAATGGTTCGATACGTATTATGCAGACACTCTGTTCAACCAGCTGTTCGCTCTGGGAAGGGCTGACTGCGGGTTGATCTGCATCGGGAAAGTGACGGTGCAAAACGGGAAGACCGTTGATACGACCGACAAAGGCACCCAGATCGACACCCACTGGAACCTGTTGAACACGCTTTTTCTGGACGAATACGACGGATATCTGCGAACGCGCATCGAAACATCCGGTGATGTGTGGCGCATTTGTGTGGATTACCTGCTGGACATCGAAGAGACGACCCAGCAGGCGATTTATTACGGCTCGAACCTGCTGGACCTGACTTATACCGAGAAGATCCCCAACGACTTTGCGACCCGGATCACGGCGTATGGCTCAAAGACGGAATCGCACGGGTGGTGGATCTGGAAGAAATACTCCACATCGGCCATAGTGGCGGTGGCGAAGAACGACGAAGCGGAAAGCAAATACGGCGTAGTGGAGAAGATCGTGACCGTGGATGGGGATACGACCGAAGCCAGCTTGCAGGAAACGGCGGACAAGCAGCTGAAGGAATACAAGCAGGACGTAGAACCGAGTTTGATGATCGAAGCGTTCGACTACAAAGACACGGGGCGGGACCTGGACCGGCTGCAATTTCTGAAAAAGACCCATGTGGTCTCCGAACCGCATGGAGTAGATGGGTGGTATGTTTGCACCAAGACGGCCCTGACACTGGATGCACCGGACAACAAGCGGTATGAATATGGCCTGCCGCCCAGAAAACTGACCGACCAGCAGAACGCGAACACTACAAACCAGAAGACGATCAAGAACCAATTGCGGGGCGTGCTGAGTTGGCTGAACAAATAAAGCGGGGTGATTTTTCAAAATGATGAGTTTCGATGAGATCATTGAGGGCATCCGGAAAGCGCTGTACGGACGCGAGGTGCGCGAATACTTCGCCTATGCGATCCAGTGGGTGAGAGATTGGGTGACCGAACAGGTCGAGCAGATGAAGAACTGGCTCGAATGGGCCAAGCACTACGCCCAGGATGCCCAGCGGAGCGCCACGGCCTCGGCTAAGAGCGCAGCAGAATCAAAGGAGAGCGCCAGCCAGAGTGCGGCCAGTGCGGCAAGCTCAAAAGCAAGTGCAGATGCCAGTGCGGCGAGCGCGGCAGAATCGAAGGCAAGCGCCGCGGCCTCGGCCAAGAGTGCCAAAAACTCGAAGCTGAGCGAGGAAAGCTCGAAGCTCTACTCGGAACGGTCGCGGGACATCGTCAACGATTTTCAAAATGACTACAAAGGCGGGTACTACAAGACCTTCAACCTGGTGGCCTACCGGAACAAGTGGGGCACTTTGCCGCAGGCGCAGGGCATCTTCACCTATTACTGCGACATCCCGGTCGAAGACCTGACCGAACGGTTCACGCCGTTTGCCGCCATGACGCTGGAAAGCTACGCCTCGGCCACGGCGGCCGGTGTGGCATGCAGTGTGGAGAGCCGGAAGGGCTGTCTTCGGCTGTTTTCCCGCCGCATCCCGGACGCAGACCTGGACATCATCCTGACCCTGTTCGGTGTGGGCACCCTGAATTATTTTCTGGCAGTGCCGACGGCCGACTGGACGCCGCTGCGGCCTACCATTGGCCCGAACCAGTATTACTGTGATGTGGCCGTGAAGAACTGCACCTCCGACATGATCCCGCTGGGCATGACTGACCTTGTGAACTGGGAGGAAGCGGAAAACGCAGGCATGGCAAGCGTTCTGAGCACCGGCGACGGCTATGTGCGGTTCTATGCCGTGCGCAGACCGGAGGCGAACATCCATGTGAATGTCATTCTGCTCAAGCGGGAAGAGCCCGTGAACCGCCCGGCCACCAAGACGGAGCTGGGCCTTGTGATGATCGGTGACGGCATGGACGTGACAGCGGCTGGACGCATTTCGACACGCGGGGCAACGAATGAAGAGTTCCGGACTGCAATGCAGGACGCTTTCGGGGAGGTAGACGGATGGCGGATGTGATCTACGCAAAATTAGAACAGCTGCATCAGATGGCTTGTTCGATCGGCATGGTGCTGAAGGCATTGCAGGCACAGGTGAAGACCATCGACGAACGGGGCGGCGAAGACAATGTTCTGGAAAAGATCCTTGTAAACGGGACGCAACTGTTCCCTGACCGCGAAAAAGCCGTTCGGATGACGATCCCTACCAAGATCTCAGACCTGGACAACGACAAAAAGTTTCAGGAGAATGTCATCGAGCAGGTATTGCTGAACGGCACAAAAATGCCGGTGGACAGTCAGAAACGAGTGAGCATTAGAATTCCGACCGGCACAAACAACCTGGTGAACGATGCAGGATACCAGACGAACGCGGATGTGCTCGCGGCCATCCGGGCGAATGCCTACGTCCACCCCAGCCACACGGCATACGGGTCGGGGTTGTATAAGATCGTAGTGGACAACCTGGGCCACGTGACGAGCGCGGCAAAGGCGGTGAAGAGCGATATCACGTCGCTGGGCATCCCCGGACAGGATACCGTCTACACCCACCCGAAGTACACGGCGCGCGGAACGGGGCTCTACAAGATCGCCGTGGATGCGCTCGGCCATGTTTCCGGTGTGGTGGGCGTAAGCAAAGGCGATATCACGTCGCTGGGCATTCCGGGACAGGATACCGTCTACACCCATCCGGGCTACACCGGGCATGGGCTGGGGCTTTACAAGCTGGCCGTGGACGGACAGGGGCATGTTTCCAGCGTTGCGGGCATCACGAAGAGTGATATCACAGCACTGGGCATTCCCGGACAGGACACGAACAGCTGGCGCGGCATCCAGAACAACCTAAGCAGCGACTCCACGAGCGATTCGCTGAGCGCCGCGATGGGGAAGGCCCTGAATACCAGCCTGAACAATGCGATCACCCGTATCGCGACCTGCGAACAGAAGATCAAGGCCATTGGCGGGGTGACCGAAGTTCTTCTTGGAACGGTCGTAAGTCCGGGTATCAAGGGTGACACCTTGGAAAAAGGTGCGACCCACACGATGGCAACCTTTGGCAGCGAGGTGGCATTTGTTGATATTGATGCGGTAGGTAAGCTTCTTCGTGGCTCTTCCTCGGTGAATCTGTTATGGACTGTATACGATGATCCTGGTAGTTACTACCATTATCTGTATGTACGCTGGGACTTTACATCGGATGGTAGAGTGACTGCAACCTGTGACAGAGAACTCAGCGACACCGGCTGGAGCTGGTATAGCAGCACCCTGAAGGTGAACATTGACTATTACAGCTACGCAGTTGCGACCTAAGGAGGCGAAATTTCAAAATGGAGATCTTAGACGTTTCCCGCTGGCAGGGGAATGTGGACTGGAAGAAGGTCAAGACCAGCGGCAAGGTGGACGGCGTGATGCTGCGGACGGTCTCGACCAGCACGGCATACGGCGGCATCTACATCGACCCGACCTTTGAGAAAAATTACTGGGGCTGTGTGGAGGCCGGACTGCCGGTGGGCGCGTACTACTACACCAAAGCCATCACGGCCATCCATGCCGCACAGGAGCTGGCAAAGCTGCAAGTTGCATTGGAGGGCAAGGACTTTACGCTGCCCATTGCCGTGGACGTGGAAGACCCCAGCCTGAAAGCCCTGCGGCCGGAGGAGCTGGCGAAGCTCGTCAAAATGGAGGCGAAGCAGATCGAAGCGTGGGGACTGTATGCTATGGTGTACACCTACACGAACTTCGCTGACACGGCGCTGGCGATGCACGAGCTGACCGACTTCGACCTGTGGATCGCGGACTACCGCGGCAAGCGCCCCACCCGCAAGCATGGGATGTGGCAGTATACGAGCAAGGGGCGTGTGCCCGGCGTGAAAAACGGCGTAGACCTCAGCCATGCCTACAAGGACTACCCCAGCATCATCAAGCGGGCCGGGCTGACCCGGATGAAGGAGGCGTGACACCGATGTGGCAGTTTCTCATGGAATACTGGGCCCAATGGGTCTGTACGCTGATCGGTGCGGGCATTCTGGCTGCGCTGCCGAAGATCAAGGCCCTCTGGAACGCAGTATTGGCACTGCTGCACGACCGCATCTACACCGAATGCTACCGGTTCATGGAGCTGGGGTACATCACGCAGGACGGTCTGCGAAACCTGGGATACCTATATAAGACTTACCACATGATGGGCGGGAACGGCACCGGTACGGAGCTTTACAACCGAGCCAAGGCCCTGCCCATCCACACCGTATAACGGAGGATTTCAAAATGGAACACAAAGCATCGACCGCGACCATCGTCCGGACCGTCTGCCTCGCTCTGGCTCTGGTCAACCAGCTGCTCAGCGCGGGCGGACACAGTGTGATCCCCATCGACAACGAGACCGTGAACCAGCTCGTGACCGCTGGGGTGACCATCGTGACGGCCATCGTGAACTGGTGGTACAATAATTCGTTCACGGAAGCCGCCATCGAGGCGGACAAGACCTTAGAACGGGTCAGAGAGAAGAACCGGAGTTGACGAAATAACAAAACACCCTGCCAGACTGAGAGGCTCCGACGATCGGGTCGGGGAACGCAGTTTTGACAGGGTGTTTTCTTTTTTGAGGGAGTATGGTATACTATTTTGTGATATGGATGAATCGTGCCTTTGACACGTAATGGATGCGCAGTGTAGGAATTACGACTCCTACAGCAGTAGTTAGACGTCATTTTTATTCCTACATTGCACAGTCAGATATTACGATATAGCGTCAATTATATAGGGTTAGAAGGTGTACTATGGAAACAAGCTACTTAAAAACACTTGAGCTTGATAAGATCATTGCCCGCGCAGCCGAGGGTTGCGTCTGCCGGGAGGCCAAAGCGCAGATGCTGGCGCTGGAGCCCCAGTGCGACCCGGACGAGGTCCGCTATTCGCTGGAACAGACGGATGCCATCAACAGCCTGCTCATCAAAAACGGTTCGCCCCGGTTCGGCGGTGTGGAGGGTGTCAGCCAGCTGGTGACCCGCGCTGTCAAGGGCGGTGTCCTCTCGATGGGAGAACTGCTGATGGTGGCGGGCGCACTCCGCAACTTCCAGAATCTGAGCAGCTGGTACGGTTCCTCGGATCACGAAGCGCTGCCGACAGACGACCTGTTCTACGCGCTGGCCCCGCAGCCCGGCCTGGAGCAGCAGATCTCCAGCGCCATTCTGGCACCGGATGCCATGGCTGACACGGCTTCCCGCACGTTGAATGAGCTGCGCAAGAAGATTCACGCCACTGAAAATAGCATCCGCGACCGTCTGGAAACTATGGTCCGCAACATGGACACCTCCAAATATCTGCAAGAGAGCGTCGTTTCCATGCGAAACGGCCGGTATGTCGTCCCGGTCAAAAGTGAATACCGCGGCGAAGTGAGCGGCATCATCCACGATGTCTCCTCCACGGGCGCAACGGTCTTTGTGGAGCCGCAGGCCGTCGTTGAGGCAAATGCCCGCATCCTGCAATACCGCGCACAGGAAGCGCAGGAGATCGAGCGCATTCTGGTTGCCTTCACGGCACAGGTCGCCGCCATTGAGCCGCAATTCCAATACAGCTATAAGGCCATGCTGGAGATCGACGTCCTGCTGGCCAAGGCACGGCTGGCGCTGGACATGAAGGCCTTTAAGCCTGCCGTGCGGACCGATTCGTCCTTCTCACTCATCCGGGCACGGCATCCGCTCATCGACCCCAAAAAGTGCGTCCCGGTGGATATCGCGCTGGGCAGAGACTACGATTCGCTTATCATCACCGGCCCGAACACCGGCGGCAAGACAGTCACCCTGAAAACGGCCGGTCTGCTGTGTGCCATGGCACAATGCGGCTTCCTTATTCCTGCCGACGAGCGCAGCGAGATCTGCGTATTTGACGAGTTCCTCGTGGACATCGGCGACGAGCAGAGCATCGAACAGAGCCTGTCCACCTTCTCCGGCCACATGAAGAAGATCACAGGCATCCTGGAACTGGCCATGCCCCGCACACTGGTCCTGCTGGACGAATTGGGAGCAGGCACAGACCCCGCCGAGGGTGCTGCGCTAGCAGTCGCCATCATCGAAGAGCTGCGCCGCCGTGGTGTGCTGCTGATGGCGACCACCCACTATGCAGAGCTGAAGGTCTTCGCTCTGGAAACGAAAGGCGTCGTCAATGCCAGCTGTGAATTTGACCTTGAGACGCTGCGCCCCACATACAAGCTGAGCGTCGGCGTTCCCGGCAAATCCAACGCCTTCCTCATCAGCGAGAAGCTCGGCATCCCAGAGCGCGTCATCGAAGCGGCACAGCAGCATCTTTCGGCAGAGGACAAGCGTCTAGATGCCGTTCTGGGCCAGCTGGACGACCTGAAACTGCAGCTCAAGGAAAGCCAGGACGAGGTGGAAGAGCTTCGCAATGAGGCTGCCCATCAGCTGGATGCCGCCCGCAAAAAGCGGGACGAACTCATCCAGCAGGGCGAAAATGAGCTGGAAGCAGCCCGCGCCAAGGCCCGTGCACTGGCGCAGCAGGTGGAAAGCAAAGCATACGCTTTGACGGATGAGCTGCGTCAGCTCCAGAAGGATGAGCGGATGAGCACTCAGCAGAAGGCTCAGCGCGCGCGGGAGATCGCCAAAAAAGAATCGGAAAAGCTCTTCATCGGCACCGAGATTGTGCACAATCCGGTCAAGGAATTCGTTCCGCTGAAGGAGGTCAAGGTGGGGCAGGAGGTCTGCATCGCCGAGCTGAATCAGCTGGCAACGGTGCTGGCTCTGCCGGATAAAAACGGCGATGTCCTCGTTCGCGCCGGAATCATCAAGACCAAAGTTCCGCTCCTGGGCCTGAAGCAGCCCGAAAAGCTGGTCAAGGAACCGCAGGCCAAGACAAAGGCGCAGCAGCGGTATTCCCGCCTGACCGGTGACGCCAACCGCCCGAACGGCAGGGTAGAGCGGGTGCAGCGCAGCGCCAAAATGGAGTGCAATCTGCTGGGCCTGACGGTCGATGAGGCACTGCCGGAGGTGGATTCCTTCATCGACCGCGCCATCCTGAACGGCCAGACCGTGGTCTATCTGATCCATGGCAATGGCACCGGTGCACTGCGCACGGCCATCCACAAGCATCTGCGCGGAAACCGCATGGTCAAGAGCTTCCGCCTTGGCCGCTACGGCGAGGGTGAGAGCGGCGTGACCGTGGTCGAACTGAAGTAAAATTTCTCCGGGCATTTCCCGGAAACCTGCCCCTGAAACGATCTCGCGGGCAGGTTTTGTTTTATTCAAAGCAGGGAAGTCTATATGGCAAAACATGCAGTCCATCGCAAAAAGAAACAGAAAAATCAGGCCTTTTCATTTCGTCACGCGGTCGTTCTCTGCCTCTGTTTCATCGGGATCTGTTTCGGCCTTTATTTGTGGTATGCAGCCTTTACGATCGGGCAGGGAACACCCGCTGTAGACGATGATGATTTCCGCCCCACCTTCGGCCCGCCGCCCTATCGTATTGCAATCGATGCCGGGCACGGCGGCTCGGACCCCGGCGCGCAGGGGATCGTAACGGAAAAGGAGATGACGGCAGCTACCGCCGAAGCACTGCGCGGGTGGCTGGAGGCCGACCCTAATTTTATCCCGCTCCAGACCCGCGAAAGCTATGACGCCACGGCAAAGCCAGCAGAACGCGCCGCTGCGGCCAACGCGCTCTCGCCGGACCTGCTGCTTTCCATCCACGGGAACTCTGCACCGGAAGGCTCCACAGCCTCCGGGTTCGAGTGCTATCCCAGTGTGCCGGGCCGCACCTGGCATCAGGAAAGCTATTATTTCGCAAAACGCCTGGCCAGCGCCATGCGTTCTGCCGGGGCCAGTCTGCGGGGGCGCGGGGGAGTCCGTTACATTTATTACATCGGAGAAGCAAAGCAGCTGGTCGAGACCAGCCACGCCGAAGTGCGGGCAGAGCGCAGTTTTACCATTCTGGAAGATGTAAATTGTCCGGCCGTTCTGGCAGAGCAGTGCTTTGTGACCAGTGCCGCCGATGTTGCACAGTTTGGCAGTGAAGAGGGTTGCAGGCGAACCGCCCGCGCTTACTATGAAGCCATCTGTACATATTTTGAGATTACGCCGCTGCCGGAATAAACAAGACCCGGCGCAACACACATAGCCTGAACCTGCAACGGTGTGCGTCCTGAAACTGAAACGAAAAATGAGCCTCCCGGCAAAGCTGTGCGCGTAGAACACAGCAGAAGAGGGGGCCTGTTTTTCAACGACATGAGTTTCGTATAATGCGCGTTATGTGAAATACAGGGGAGTGAAAAAGTCCTCTTTTCTCCAATTTTTTCCAATTAAGGCCGCTGGGCTCGATTTTGAGCTCCAGCGGCCTTTTTACGGTATATATGCAATTGGTGTATTCTTGGTCTGTTTTTTCTGCTTTTTGATCTACACTTTTGTCAAAAAACGATTCATCACAACGACGGTGTAATCGTTTGTATGATCTCTCAAGCCAGTGTCTGTGAATTGATTCTTCAGCCAGAACGATCTGCTTTGTTCGTTTCCATCCACATAACCCAAACGAATGTATTGATAATCCCATTGCGCCAGACAGGCACACAGCTCAGTGATGATCGAGCTTCCGACGCCGGTTCCTTGCAGGTCTTTCTCCATCATAAAGAATCCGATGAACCCGCTTTGCGCATCCGGATAATGGTCGATGAAATCCATCACCGCCACAAGCCGCTGGTGGACGTCAAAATAGCCCAGATAATACTTATCCTGTTCTTGACCGGTCTTGCGCTGCGGCATGGCCTTCATATCGGCTTCGATCTTTTCCGGCGTCACAAACGGCGGACAATGCTCATAATACTGCGGATTTTTCTCACAGAGCGCAAAAACAGACGGAATATCGTCACGGAGCAGTCGTCGCACCGTATAAGTGCCTGAAAATTTCGTATAATCCATTTTACCGCTCCATTTTCTCACTTGCATCCGGCTCACGCAGCGCCGAAACATCTACGCGGAAACCGTCTTTGGCAGCCCCATCAAAGGCTTCCATCGGCCCAGTCGGCGTTTCGGCTGCATCATCCGGAGCATCCTTCGCTCCTGCGTCCATTTCTGCACTGTTCGGCGAAATTCCCCCGTGGGTCTCCCCCGCTTCTTGTTTTGTTGTATCCAAGTCTGTCTTCCGGACTTCCCCCAGCGGGTTCTGCTCAATGGCTGCGCGAACCTGAAATTCTTGCAGATGCGTATAGATCTGGGTCGTTCCCACACTGCTGTGGCCGAGCAGCTGCTTGAGCGTCAGAATATCCACATTGCCGGTCTGGTACATCAGCGTAGCTGCTGTATGCCGCAGCTTGTGGGTTGAAAAGCCCTTCAATCCTGCCGCCTTCATGGCACCTGTCACCAGCTGTTCCACGCGGCGGTTCGAGATGCGGTCTTTCATGCGGCGGGTCACAAAAACGGCCTTTTCCTTGGGGTCCAGACCTTCCATCGTGTTCCGCTTTTTGAGATACAATTGCAGCGCTTCGATGCAGGCATCATTCAGGTAGACCATACGCTCCTTGTGGCCTTTGCCGAACAGCCGGATCTGCCGCTGTTCCAGGTCAATGTCGCCGAGGTCCATCCCGACCAGTTCTGCCAGACGCATCCCGCAGTTCAGAAACAGCACGACCATGCAGTAATCCCGCTCCGGGAAATCGCTCTGATGCTGGGTGCTTTCCAGCAGCTGCATGGATTGCTCCGCCGTCAGATATTTGGGCAGAACTTTATCCTGCTTGGGCGGTTTGATGGAGGCCGTCGGGTCCTGCGAAAGGCGGTTGACCTGATTGACCAGATAGTCATAAAACCCATGCAGGCTGGCCAGTCGCCGGGCGGTAGAGGACTTTTTGTTTCCGCATTCACGGTTCAGAAAATACAGATATTCGTAGACGTCCTCTTTTGTCACGCTGCCCCAGAATGCGGTGTCGAGCCCTTTGGGGTCGATCTCTTTCAGTTCCGCATCCTCTGCCACAAGGCCCCTGCGGCGCTTCATAAAGCGGCTGAAGCCGCGCAGATCGCAGTAATAGCTGAACGCTGTGTTCGCGCTTTTGCCTGCGATCACTTCCAGATAACGCACATACTCCACAATGTCCGCTGAAGCATCATCGAACGGTTTGTGCTTGCTGGGATTCTTTTCATCAAGATAGATGGACATATCGTTTCCTTATCATTTCCATTAAAGGCGGTCGTTTTTCAAAGCATGGATCGCATCCGAGATATAAGCCGCCCCTACGAGCTTCATGCCCGGATAATCCGCCGGGTTCAGATGCGCGAGGCTGTGCTTCGGCACGACGGCACGTTCAAAACCGATGCGTTCCGCCTCCCGCAGACGTTGTTCCAGGTTGGGCACACTGCGCACCTCGCCGCCCAGACCGACTTCACCGATGGCGATCAATTTGTCGCTGACCGGGCAGTCCAGCAGCGATGAGACCATGCTGAGGCAGACCGCCAGGTCGCAGGCGGTATCCCGCAGCGTGATGCCGCTGACGATGTTGATATACACATCCAGATTGCCGAAGAAATACCCGGCGCGCTTTTCAAGGACCGCAATGAGAAGGTTCATGCGGTTGTAATCGTAGCCGCTGCAAGCGCGGCGCGGGGCCGGGAAATTCGTTTTCGTCGCAAGCGCCTGAATTTCGCTCAAAATGGGGCGGCTGCCCTCCATCGTGCAGGCGACGCAGTTGCCGGAAACGCCGAGCGGACGGCCTTCCAGAAGCATCTGCGAGGGGTTTTCGATCTCTTCCAGCCCCTGCCCCGTCATATCGAACATACCCAGCTCATTCGTAGAGCCATAGCGATTTTTGGCTGCCCGCAGGATGCGGTAAGGCAGCATTTTGTCGCCTTCAAAGTATAGCACCGTATCCACGATGTGCTCCATGACCTTGGGGCCGGCAATGGCACCATCCTTGTTGACATGGCCCACGATGAACATCGGGATCTCCTGCTTTTTGGCCACTGCCAGCAGCCGGGCCGCGCTTTCCTTCACCTGGCTGACCGTGCCGGACGAAGAGGAGATGTCCATGCAGCGCATGGTCTGGATGGAGTCGATGACCACAAGGTCCGGTTTTTCCTTTTCGATCAGGCCGCAGATCTCGTCCACATCATTTTCGGCTACCAGATAGATGTTCTCCTGCGGGATCTTGAGCCGCGCGGCACGCAGCTTGACCTGCCGCACTGACTCTTCCCCCGTAATATACAAAACCGTGTGCTGGTTGGAGATGGCACCACAAAGCTGCAGCAGCATGGTGGATTTGCCCACGCCCGGCTCACCGCTGAGCAGGACCACACCGCCCAGCACGATGCCGCCGCCCAGCACACGGTCCAGTTCGGAGATGCCGGTCAGAATGCGGCTTTTCTCCTCGGTCGTGCTGATCTCCGACAGGCGCTTCGCCGTCAGCGAGGTCACTCCCTCCTGCCGGGCAGGGGCAGCGGCTTTTCCGCCGGTAAGCCCCGCCTTGGGGGCCTCTGCGACCACATCTTCGTTCATGGTGTTCCAGCTGCCGCAGCTGGGGCAGCGACCCATCCAGCGCGGGCTGGTCTCCCCGCAGTTGGAACAGACGTAAACAGTCTTCAGTTTTGGTTCTTTCATAGACGCTCCTGTGGGGCCCGCCGGGCGGCAGGCCCGCTTTGTTTGTTCCTCTTTATATTACCACATCCGGTTGGCCCCCGCAACCGCTCTCTTATTTTACCTCTACGATGGTGATGTTCTGCGCCGTCACGCTGCTTTTGCTCAGGACGATATCCCGGATCTGTGCCACCTGCGCTGCCGTCAGTGCGTCGCCGGAGGTCATCACCGTCAGGTCTGCCCGGCCGGACTGCAAAAAGCAGAGGCAGTCTGCAAAGCCTTTGGCCTTGACCATCGTTTCAATCTCATTTTCCGCATGGAGATCTTCCAGATTGCCGGTCAACTGCTGGGTGTAGCTCTTTTTCTCTTCTGCGGAGAGCGACGACGATTTCAATGCCTTCTGCACGGCGTCCATTGCTTCGTCGTGCGCCTTGGTCCGCTTGAGCCGGGCCTCCTCAAAGAACTTGGAGCCGCTGTGATTCGCCACGCTGACGAGCTGTGCTTCTCCATAATTCTTGTTGGCGCTGGAAACGGCTTCCGCCTCGGTCATCAGGCCGTCCAGAATGGGCGCGGAGGCTTCGTCCGCCGTGTCTGCTCCTGCCGCGACCTGGACGGCGTTTTCCTCCAGCGTGACGCCCGCCCGCGCATACTGCCAGTTCAGATAAACTGCAACGACCAGAGCCGCCGCCAGGGTAAGCGCCGTCACTTTTCGGGTGTTCTTGGAAATAGCTCTCATGGAAATGTTCCTCCTTGTCTCTGCGACTTAATGGTTCTGAAACAGCCGGTCAGGGCCGGCGCTGTTCTACACAGATCCGGGTAGACGAAATATCCAGCAATGCCCGCACAAGCTCGGTGATCCGTGCAGCGACCCGGACATCTCCCCCGCCGTCACAGACGACCGCGACCCCGCACACCTGCGGATAATAGACCGTCTGCGCCAGAGCCGTGCCGTCATCCAACAGCACATGCGTTTCCTGGCTTTGGGTCTGTCCCGACTGCGTGTCCGTAGCATAGACGGTCTCCTCCCCGGTTTCCAGTGTCACCATCACGGTCGTGGCCCCGGCCCCGTCGATCTGCCCGATCAGGTCCTGGAGCTGTGCTTCCAGCTGCTCCCGGTAGGCTGACGCCTGGGAAGCCGACGCCGCGGATGGTTCCGCAGGCGGCGTTGCGGGCAGCAGTTCGGAGAGCAGCAACAACAGCATCGCCGCGCCGCCCAGCACCACGGCCAGTCGGGTGCGGTTCTGCTTTTCCAGCAGTGCCCGGAAATCGAATGTCGTTCCTTCTCCCCGCTGTTTCATGGCGCATTCTCCCCGCCGGGTACGTCCCACACAGGCGATACGCCCAGCGTATGTTGAAGCAGTTCCTCTACCGCATCTCGCGTTTCTTCCGCCTTTCCCATCGGCGTTACCGTCAGGGAATGGACCTGTACGCCCTCCGATGTTTCTTCCAGCTCGATGCGGATGGCGACCTCTGCGCCCAACTCCTCACGGCAGCGAACTTCCAGGGTCTCTTCCAGCTGAGATGCCGCCGCACGAAGCACGGTCTCCTTCTGTGTTCCCAGCTCCACCGAAGACGCCGCCGGGAGAGCGAACGTCTGCCACTCCCCTTTTGCCTGCGGAAGCACACAGAGGACCACTGCTAAAATATATAACCCAGCCACCGCTTTTATGCTGCGCCGGGCCCACCCCTGCCCTGTGAGCTGTGCGGTCAGCTCCGCGCAGATACACGCCGTGCAGAAAACTGCCACCGCCGCTTTGATGTTCTGCACCTCATCCACCCCCTACCACAAAGAGCAGTGCCGTGCCTGCAATGGCAAGCCCCGCAAACAGCGCCGTCACCGCCATCATGCAGCGGAGCGCCTCAGCAAAGCATTCCAGAAGGCTCTGGCAGCGCTCACTGCCCATCAGTCCGCATAGAAGCCCGCACCCGGAAAGCAGGCCCAGCTGGATAAGCATTCCCAGATAGACCGGCACGAATTCTGCTGCAATGGTCAACAGCGCAGCCAGCCCCAGCCCGCTTTTCAAAAGCTGAAGGCTCGACAGCACCGTCTCCGAGGCATCGCGCAGCGTCTCCCCGATGATCGGCACTGTCCCGGTCAGAAGCTGCCCGGTGCGCAGGGCCGCACGGTCCAGCTGCAGCGTTGAGATGCGCTCCAAACCCAAAAGGGCAACCAGAAGTTTGCCCGCCCACCCCAGCAGCTTTTCCAGTGCACTGCCAACTGCTTTGCAAAAGCTCCCCAACCCAGTCTCCGCACAGATGCAGCAGGCCATGCTCAAGGCCAGATAGCATTGGAGCAGCGGCGGCACCAGCACCGTAAGCCCCTGCGCCAGAGTACACAGCATCGTCAGAAGAAAACCGCCTGCCGAAGCGCCTGCCACGCTCTCGCCGCCCAGGGTCAGGACCCCTGCATACACCGGCAGAAATCCCAGAAGAAACCGGTTCCAGCTTTCGATCTGGGTGCAGAGCGTTTCGGAAAGGGCCACGAGCTTCTCCCATAGCAGGACCCCGCAGCCCCCTGCGCAGACGAGGTCCAGCAGCGTTCCATCCGCATGGCCGCCCAACAGCAGTGCGATGACGGCGCCCAGCACCAGAAAGGTCAGAACCGCCGCATACCCGCTTGCAGCGGTATGCAGAGCCGTGGGCAGGGACTCCGGCAGAAAACTGCGCAGCGCCTCCCAGGGGTTTTCTGCGAACGCCGCAGGCGGTACCGGGCTTTGTTCCAGATAAGGCCCCCACATCTCCGCGCCCGGAAGGCGCATATCCCAGTTGTTCATCCCGTCATACTCCCGATTCGCTGTAAAATCTCTTCCAGCAGCGGCCACGCCGCCGCAAGCACCAGACAGCGGCCGGCCAGCCCGACACACCACGCCAGCGATTCCGCTCCGGCTTCTTCGCAGAGGGTGTGGGTATAGTCCGTCAGAAGCAGGACGACCGCGCTCTTCATCAGGCACGAAAAGGCTGCGCCGTTCGTCTGCTCCCCCAGGCGGACGATACCGAGGAGCGCCGCCCGGAACGCAGACCCGACCCGCACCAGAAGCACCAGTGCCGCCCCCAGCGAAAGCAGCAGCGCGTAGGATGGGACACTGCGCCTGAGCACTGTATAAAGCAATGCTGCCACAAGCGCCAGACCAAAGGCCGCTGCCGCCGCACTCATAGTGCGAACAGGGATTTGATGGTCACGAACAGGGCGCTGATCTGTTTCACCAGAATGGACAGGACCACGACCAGCCCTGCCAGTGTCGTCATCATCGCCTGATCCTCCCGCCCGGAGCGGATCAGCAATTGGTTCAGCACCGCTACGATGATGCCAATGGCCGCGATCTTAAAGATCAGGTCGATCTCCATCTTTTTCATCCTCTCCGCTCAAATCAGCAAAATTGCAGCCGCCAGCCCCAACGCAAGGCCAAGCTTATGCGAAAGCTCGTTCGTTTGCCGCAGCTGCGGTGCAAGCTCTGTCTGAAACGCCTCGAACTGCTGAATGTAAAATGCGAGCTGCCGGCATTCCTGCGCTGCTTCTGCATGGCCCAGCCCTGCCATGCACGCCCGGAACACGTTCTGCTCCCGCCGGGTCAGCGCCGGGTCGGGAGCCAGCGTTTGCAGCGAATGCTCTGTCTGCCCCACAAGGCCTTCCCGCTGCATAGCACAAAGCAAAGCTCTCAGATCCGTGCGCCGGAATTCGATCTCCCGGCGGATGCGTTCCAGTAGGGCAATGGTCTTTTGCAGTGCCTGCCGATGTGCCTCTGCACGGATGCAGACCCCATCGCCAACGCACCAGCCGCAGAATACCAGGCAGACCGCCCCGATGCCATGCAAAAAGAGACTGCTCATAAAAACCGCACCTCCCGCACCTGCCCCGGCTCCGCCCGCCCTTTGAGCCAGACCAGTACATGGAGTGCACCCCGCGCCTGCAGCGCCTGCACCTGGGGGCGTCCGACCGCTTCTTCCGGGGACGCTGCATGGAGCGTTGCGATAAAGTCCACGCCGCTGAAAAGCCCCTGTTCGAGCGCTGTCACCTCATCCAGACCGCCCAGCTCGTCCAACAAAAGGATCTGCGGTGAGAGTGTCCGCAACGCCATCTGCACAGCCTGTCCCTTCGGGATACCGGCGATCACATCCAGCGCTTCACCGGGGGACTTCCGCCGGGAGCTGCCCGAAAACAACTCCCGCCGCTCGTCGATGACCGAGACCAGCTTTTTCTGGCAGACAAGCTCCCGCGCCATGCTGCGCAGAAGCGTCGTTTTGCCGCTGCCCGGCTCGCCTACGAGAAGCATCCCGATGAAATGCGTCTGCAAGGCTGCACACAGTTCCTGTGGGAGCGGGATGGTTTTCTCCCGCGCAATGCGTAGGTTGACAGAGGTCAGTTCCTGCAAAACGACGCCCTGTTCCGGGTTTTGCAGAAAGCGCCCACCAAGGCCCGCCCGGCACCCGGAGGGACCCGTCACATACCCCTGCGCGATCTCCGTCTGATGCGTGTGGACCGACCCGCCGCACAGCGTGAACAAGATCTCCTCCATCTGCTGCGGCGTCAGAAGCATCCGCTGCAAGGAGGCAAGCTCCCGCGCTGTTTCCTGCGGTGTGCAGACTGCCCCGCGCATCGTGAACGCTGGTGCACAGCCCACCCGCAGCCGAAGCTCCTGCACATCGGGCGCAAGGGCCGACGGCATGTCCAGAAGCGGCCGAGCCAGCCAGCTCGGCAGCGATTGAACCATCTGATAATACTCGTCCATCCTGCATTCTCCTTCCGCGTCTCTTGTCATCACTGTATGCAGCCGGGCGGAAGATAGAACCGGGCAGCACAAACGCCCGCACAGCGTGTTCCACTGTACGGGCGTTTGATGGGGTTCTTCTTTTATTCAGGACTCCGGAAAGATTCAGGCTTCCGGCTTTGGTTCCTCGTTCAACAGGGCGAGGAACTCTGCTTCGGTCAGCACCGGCACACCAAGGGCCTGTGCCTTGGTCAGCTTCGAGCCTGCCGCCGTTCCGGCCACCACATAGGCCGTCTTTTTCGAGACGGAACCGCTGGCCTTGCCGCCGTTCTTTACAATCAGCGCTTCCGCCTCATTGCGGGAAAGTGTCTCCAGTGTGCCGGTCACGACCAGCGTTTTTCCGGCGAGTTTGTCGCCCTTTGGCTCTCCCTTCCACTGCATATTCAATCCGGCATCCGCCAGACGATGGACAAGGTCGGTCGTGCCGTCTTTTGCAAAGAACTCGGTCACGCTCTGAGCCATCACACCGCCAAAGCCGTCGATCTCGCTGATCTGCTCCTCGGTCGCCTCCCGGATGGCTTCCAGCGAACCGAAATGTTCCGCCAGCAGAGCCGCAGCCTTATCGCCGATGTTCCGGATGCCAAAGCCAAACAGCAGCTTGTCCAGATTGTTTTCCCTGGAGTGCGCGATGGCTTGCAGCAGATTGGTCGCACTCTTTTCCTTGAACTTTTCCAGCGTCAGCAGCTGCTCCAGCGTGAGGGTGTAAAGGTCAGCCGCCGAGTGCACCAGCCCCTTATCCACCAGCTGCGTTGCAACCGCCGTACCAAGGCCGTCGATGTCCATGGCATCGCGGGAAGCAAAGTGGATGATGTTGCGGAGTGCCTGTGCCGGGCACTCCGGGTTGACACAGCGCAGTGCCGCCTCATCTTCCAGATGCACAACCGGTGCGCCGCAGGACGGGCAGACTGTGGGCATCTCATAGGGCTGTGCGCCTTCCTCATGGCGGGTCACACCGATGACCTCCGGAATGATATCACCCGCCTTGCGCACCTGAATGGTATCCCCGATGCAGAGGCCGAACTGACGGATGAAGTCCTCGTTGTGGAGCGTCGCACGCGCTACGGTAGTCCCCGCCAGAAAGACCGGGTCAAAGCAGGCCGTCGGGGTCAGAACGCCTGTGCGGCCAACGGCTACTTCGATGCTGCGCAGCGTCGTCTCCTTGACCTCCGGCGGATACTTGAACGCAATGGCCCAGCGCGGGAATTTGTTGGTCGAACCCATCAAATCGCGCTGTGCAAAAGCATTTACTTTGATGACGGCACCGTCCATATCAAAATCGAGCTTCGAACGGTTCTGGCCGATCTGCTCGATCTCAGCAATGGCGTCTTCGATGTTGTGCACCACGTGATAGCGCGGCGAGACCGGCAGGCCCAGGCTCTTGAGGTAGTCCAGACTCTCTGCATGGGTAGTCAGTTCCTTGCCGCGGATCTGCTGCACATTGAAGATAAAGATCGACAGCCCACGGCTCCCGGTGATTTTTGAATCCTTCTGGCGCAGCGAACCGGCGGCTGCGTTGCGCGGATTCTTAAAGGGGGCCGCTCCCTGCAATTCCTGCTCGGCGCAAAGGTGCTGGAACGCTTCATGCGGCATATACACCTCACCGCGCACCTCCAGAAACTCCGGTGCATCCTTCAGCTGTTTGGGGATCTTCCGGATGGCTTTGACATTGGCCGTCACGTCTTCGCCGACCACACCGTCGCCGCGGGTGGAAGCCCGCACCAGCGTACCGTTTTCGTATTCCAGGCTGCACGAAAGGCCATCGATCTTGATCTCCACCACGTATTCCGGTTCGACGCCTGCTTCACGCACCCGGCGGTCAAAGTCGCGCAGTTCGTCAAACGAAAACGCATCCAACAGACTTTCCATTTTGACCGCATGTGTGACCTTGGCAAACCGTCCGCTGGGGGTCCCGCCGACATGCTGCGTCGGTGAGTTGGGTGTGACCAGCTGCGGGAACTGTGCTTCCAATTCTTTCAGCTCCCGTGTCAGGGCATCGTATTCAAAATCCTCCAGTTCAGGGGCATCCTGATCGTAATAAAGGCGGTTGTTCTTTTCGATCACCGCGCGCAGTTCTTTCACGCGCTTTTGCGCTTGCTCCAGTTCCAAATACACCACGCTCCTTTTCTATGGGCTATTATAGCATAAAACGGCGCTGCATTCGAGTCAATTTTTCGCTGTAGAAATGTGCCGCTCAAACAGGCTATACGATTTGTATTCTTTTCATTCTATGCGTTTTTGATGCAGATGAAATTTTGTTGCGGGCAGCTTTCTTGTGATTTACTCTTTGTTTTATTTTTTCTGTTTCAATCGTATCTGCGTCATTTTGATTCGGCTCGTTTTGCAAAATCAACGGTTCAAAATCGCCTTGATCTCCGCGAGATCCTTTGCAAAATAGATTCCTTCCTGCCGTTCTTCAGACGACAGGCCCGTTTCGATCATGTGGCTCAGCAGCATCCGCAGGCCGGTATAATAGCCATCCAGGTCGTACAGAATGCAGGGCGCATCCAGATGCTTCAGCGAGACTTTGGACATCACCTCTGCGATCTCTTCCAGCGTACCTGTCCCGCCGGGAAACGCAATGAACGCATCGCCCAGCTCGATCATCTTCGTTTTCCGTTCGGTCATATCCTTTGTGACGATCAGCTCCGTGAGGCCATCGTGTTGAAGTTCCCCTTTGACAAAGAACTCCGGCTCTACGCCGGTCACATCGCCGCCCGCAGCCAGCACACTGTCCGCCAGTGCACCCATCAGGCCGCTTCGGGACCCGCCGTAGATCAGCGCATTCCCGCTCTCCCCGATCCAGCGCCCAAGCTCCTGCACGGCCGCTTTCAATGCCGGGGTGTTTCCTTCGTTTGCTCCAAGATAAACTGTAATGTTCATAGGGTCTCCTTTCACATCCGGTGCTCAGGTCTTGGGCTGATACTGCACACTGGACACATTGTAAATAGTGACAAACGCCTTGGGGTCCTCCCGGTTGATAAAGTTCATCAGCTTCTGATACTCGCTCTTGTCCACGATGGTAATGATCTCGTTGTGTTTTTCCAGATTGTATGCGCCGATGGCCTCGTACATGGTCGCACCACTGTGCAGATCGTTGATGATAAACTGCCGCAGCGCCTCCTCTTTTTCGGTGATGATGCAGACGCGGCGCTTGATGCTGTTGTCGAAGATGAAATGATCCAGCACGATGCCGTTGAAATAAGTGCCCAGAATGCTCAGGACCACCGTTTTCTTATCATAGACCAGCGCTGCGGAAAGCGCTATGCACATCCCCGACAGAGGCATGGCTTTTCCCAATTCCATGTGCAGGTATTTGTTCATGATTTTCGCCACGATATCCAGCCCGCCGGAGGACGCGTTGCGGTTGAACAAAATGCTCAGCCCGATGCTGACCACCAGGATATAGCACACCACGTCCAGTTCTTGACTGCCAGTCATCGAACCAGCCTCCGGGAACAGCTTTTCAAACAGCCCCAGAAACACTGGCAGCAGCACACTGGTGTAAACGGTCTTTGCACCAAACTCTCTGCCGCAGGTAACGAACCCGATGATGAGAAGCACAACGTTCAAGATCATCGTGATGACCGACAAGGGCAGTGGCACAAAATTGGACAGCACGATGCCAAGGCCGGAAATGCTGCTGACGGATGTATGGCTCGGCACCAGAAAAAAGTAGACGCCCGCCGCAATGATCGCGACCGCCCCGGTCAGGACGGCCATCTCTTTCAGCAGTGCACCTGTCTTTACCTTCATATCATTCATCTTTGTTCCTCCAGATTCAAATTCTCTTCAACACAGTATACCATGATTTTCCCTTTTCGGAAAGGACCTGCACAAAAAAGACCCCTGCGGTGCATCTAGAACCGCAGAGGTATCGTTGCATTCTTATCGGTTTGCAAAATTCAGCGCCAGCAATGCAAACATCCAGAACCGTGTCCGCGCCGCCTTCGACAACACCGATGGCTTTCATGGAGGAGTGGATGAGAATCGTCTCGGTGCCGGTCAGCCCCATGGCAGCAAGATCCTGCTGGAGGGTCTGTTTTGTGTATGTCGTTGGGTGTTTTCAGATACACCCTAATGAAAAAGGCGTATCGTCTCTTGAATGTCATACCACTGGTTCCTGTTTGCCGTTTTTACCTGCTTCAGCCAAACATTTGACAAAGAACCAAGAAAGCCCAGAATCATTCGAATCAACGAACAATTCTGAGCTTTCTCATGCCACCGGCGGGGCTTGAACCCGCACTCTGTCGCCAGAAAGGGATTTTAAGTCCCTCGTGTCTGCCAACCTTCGGAAAGGTCAATTTTCATTCGTTGTATCGTTTGATTTTTCATTGCGAGAGAGGTTTTTCCTTCGTAAGCGAGAGAGATTCGCACTTTTTTGATAAGACGATATTACCACATTTTTCGCTCCATGTCAATCATGTAAAATTGTTTCATCTTGTCGTGCTTGAGCTTCGGAGCGTCCGGGGCCCGGAGCACCGCCGGGGCGTTCGCTCTGCCCAGATGCGCTCCTCCGGGTGGGTGATGAGGGGTGGAATGGTGGCTTGATCGGTATATTGATGGACTGGCTTGGACGATGGGTTATTTCTGATTTTTTGAAGGATGTTTTGAGAGCGATTTTAATGTGCGAACAGCCCGGATAGCTTCTTATCTATATCGCTCATTTGATTGTTTATTTGGCTTGTCCATGGTCTTCCCTGCTGTTCTTTTGCTGAAATTTCACCGGAAGTGATTTTGAGGCTTGGAGTGAGAAATGGATGTGCTTTGTTTGATATGAAGCAATTGTTTCATTAGAAAACCGTATGGATGGGATTTATTATGCACACCCACACGGTTTTGGATTTTGAAACGATTATTTCAGCTTCTCGATAATATCATCAGCACTGACACCCTCGGCCAGCAGCTTCTTCAGCACAGCCTCTACTTCGGTCTTCTTTGCTTCTTCAGCAGCCTTAGCATCTGCCTTTGCCTTCTTCGCTTCCAAGGACGCTACTTCTTTTTCGGCTTTCTTCAGAGCAGTCTTCTTCTCTTTCAATATGTTCTTCTGCTCTTCAATCGCTTTCTGGATGGATGCGATCTCGGTATTCAGACATGCTATAGTCTCCTGCTTCTCCGTAATCTGGGATGCGTAGTCTTTGGTAATATTGGTTTTGGGGCGGTTTTTGCTGCCTTTCGTTCTGGGCATGGTGATAACCTCTTTCCTTTTATAGTGTTTTAAGTATAGCACTGTAGAGATACTGAACTAATATCTCATTTATTTTCATTATATATTTTCAAAAATTCATCTGCGAATTTTTTTACCAAATTACGGTCAACCGTTGTTACCAATGTTTCTCCATTATAATTAGCGGCCTTCGTCCAATTATAAGATCCATGCATGATATAATCTAAGTCCACAATACAGAACTTATCATGCATACGATTTGTTCCCCACACACCAGAATGTGGAACAACAACACATTCAAAGTTTTCTTTTAATCCTTGCAATAGGTTTTGATTTGAATCTTCATCTGAAATAATGATCCGTATGTGTATACCGTTTTGCTTCTTCTTTAATAATTCCTGATACAAAACCTCATTAGAGAACCATGCAACAGCAACCCAAATCAAATACTTCGCATCTCTAATTCCTTGTATTAAAACATCCTGAATTCTATCGAACTCAACATCATTTGATACTTCCGGCTCAATATCAGAATATATTATCTGTGGTCTGAGTTCCACATCTTGAATGGCGTATTCATCATCTTCTTCGTAAACATAATATACCAGTCTATCGATTTTATCTTTTAGCTCTGTTGCTTTAGTCATCAAAGGAATTGGCACTCGAATTTCAACATTTTCCCAGTGTTGATTTGATCTTGTTGCAAATTTCCATTGTGGAACACAGTTAATTGTACTTCTGCTAATTATCGGAAACAATTTTTCTTTACAATCCGAAAACTTAGGGTCATATTGTAAATCTGCAACTAATGTTCGTTTCAGTGCACCTGAATTCATACCTTATCCTCCAATCCTTCAGATTTTTTAATATCAAGGTTCCTTTCTATATTCGCTTATATATATTCTTCTTACTCTGGTATTACTTCTCTGCTGCCTTCTGCATATTCAAAATAGTCATCCTTCCAAAGAACACAGCAGTTATATCCAGTGCTTCTATATCTGATTCCATCAATTCCTATTTCCTTGCAACATGATGCAACATAATTAGGAAGTAGATATTCATGTACTGTTTTACCCGTTTCATTTTCTACGGTAAATCTCATATGCTCAATGAAACGATTTGTTTTCTTTGCTTCTCCTGACAAATCCAATAATTTAACAGGTTTTACAGCTTTGAGCCCGATTACTTGCACACGAGGTTTTGTTCCTCCACTGTGCTTATAGATTTCCTTTAATGCACCTTCCTTATCTTCGGCGATATAATAGCAACTTCTTCCTACCTCATTATAGCGACCGTGTGCTGAAACATTTGTAGGTGCTTTCATCATCTCAGAATCATGATATGGACGCTGATGTTCGCCTAATATCCTTGCATGGTAATATGTAATGTCCTCAAAACTGATGAAATGATTCCAGTTCTTAAGTATTTCAAATATCCTGGCACCTACCGGATGTTGTAACGCAAATGCATAATTTTGTTCCAGTTTACTTTCAAAAGATACTAAGCTATCAAGCGAAAATTCTTCAAACAGTTCCAGTGAGCTTTCTACCACAGTAATCTGATCTGCTGATAACTTAACGTCTGGAGAGTCTTTATGGTAAAAGTCCTTTTCTTTCGGATCAAACCAAATTTTATCAGACTGCAACAGCTTTTTGGCAGTCGTTTTGGTCAAAGATTTTAATACTTTTTTACTGCCTAGCGGCAATTCCAAGTCAGCATAATTTGGCAGCATCCTTACTACAGCAAAATTCTGTGCTGCAATACTACGCTCTAGCACATCATTTAAAGCATGCGCATTATCCCACTGTGATGTCAATCCACCTATATAATCAGAAATGGCAGACAATCCGCTGCCCATTGCTTGAACATTACCTTCAAACTGTGTCCGAAACTCTCGCAATTCAGGTGTTATTGTTGCCGCCTCCAATGCAGCAAGAACATCTGAGTTAAATGGATTTATATCTCGATAGGGCTGCATAGCCGTAGCTACAGCATTCAATGTTCCTGTCATAGAACTCATGGCATCATCTGGAACTAATGTTTGCGCCACAGAAGATAAAGATGCGGTTGCAGCGGCAAGCCCCAAACTATTTTGCTCCATCAAATTATGATATGGTTGTATGGCATCCTGCAATGGTTGCAATGCTTGAATAAGCGGTGCCTGTTGTACTCTTATTTGTTCTGCAACACTGGCCGTCACCTGCATTGTTGGCGTGTTCAGAATGCATGCTTCCCGTTCTTCCATTCTTTTTATGGCTTTATCATAGGCTGTTTCTGAAGGATGAATGGAATCCTCATCTGATTTTTTTGTCATTCATATCCCTCTATTTATTTTCAAAGGTTTTTCCTATATTTTTCTCACATCTCAGCCAATCATCGAATTCCTGATTCGTAGATTGTTGCCTGCTGCTCACCACGGAGAGGTGTGTGATATTATTCGAGCAGCGTAGGGAGCTACCGCTCCCATTATATCACAAGTCTGTAAATAAATCAGCCTTGTACACGCCTTTTTCCAACATGTTTTTAAAGCTGTCCTTTACGGCTGCGGCATCCTCATGATAGGTCATGCCATACCAGGTATCGTTGGTTTTCAGGACCTTCACAGACATCTTGCCTTCATTCAGCAGTTCACCGATGAAGATGGGGATCAGATACTCGGCTTTCAATGGATTACCCGGTACTTCTTTCTCGAAGAACTCCTTGAAGCCCTCCTCCAGCACATCCAAGAACTCTGGTGTTAATCCCCACATATTCATGGATACCAGAGAATCCACATCAACAACCACGCCATCTGCTTCCGCTCCATCCGCAGTCTTTATAATATTCTTGGTTTCCACAACCTCGGTCAGGTTGTTCTGCTCATCCATTTTGCAGATACCACGGGTCACGCCGCCGTTATCAGACAGTGTGTTCTTCAGCACAAAGCCTGCCATACAGGATTTGCCTCCGTTCACCAGATACTCATGGACAGCCTTGAAGCCTTCCTTGCCATAATAATCGTCTGCATTAATGACGATGAACGGAGTTTTAATTACGTCCTTCGCTGCAAGCACAGCCTGACCGGTTCCCCACGGCTTTGTACGGCCTTCTGGAAGAGTTCCCGGAATATCCTTGATATCCTGAAATGCGTAGTCCACAGTTACATTATGAGAAGAGCAAATGGAGGCAATGCGATCACCGATAACCTCTTTGAACTCTTTCTCGATATCCTTACGGATGATAAATACTACATGATTGAAACCAGCTTCAATCGCATCATGGATTGAGTAGTCCATGATGATGTGGTTGGCATCATCGACCGGCTCCAACTGTTTTATTCCTGTTCCAAATCGGCTGCCGATACCAGCAGCCATGATAAGTAATGTTGTTTTCATAACCTCTTTTCTCTCTTTCGTTTAAAATTACAAAACCATAAATTATTTTTTGTTGCCGAGTTCTTCCATGTATTTTTTAGCATCCTTCATAAAGCTGACCGCAATCATCACGATTACCGCACCAATCGGAAATGCCGCCACAATACTCACCGACTGAAGATTATTCATAGAGCTTTCTGCAAACAGCAAAGCAATCGGAAGCAAAATCAGCAGAATACACCACATCAACTGAATGCCTTTATTCGGCTGCTCGCCATCCTCCAATGTGTGATAGCTATAGCAGGATGCTGTCAAAGCAATCGAATCAAAAGAGGTCGCATAGAAGGCAATCATCGTCAGCAACACAACTACCATGATAATAGGTGCACCCGGCATTGTTTTGATGATAGACACAATCATGCCATACAGATCTCCGCTTTCCAGATACTGTGCAATAAAGTCAGCCTTTCCAGTGACTTGCATTCCCATAGAATAGTTGCCAAGTACGATGAAACTTGTCAGTGTTGAACCGACGCCAAATACATATCCCCCCAGTATCGTCTGACGTACTGTTCTGCCACGAGAAATGCTGCCGATAAAGAACGGAGCAGCCACGCACCAGACCATCCAGTAAGCCCAGTAATAAATGGTCCAGTTCTGCGGAAAATTCGATGTACGGAGCGGATCCGTGAATGTAGACAGATCAACAAAGTTCTGGATCATTCGTCCAAGGGAAGAAAAACCAGTTTCAATGATATATCGTGTGTTCCCTCCGAATAGAAGTACAAAAGCAATCAGACCAAAAAACATATAAATGCAGATATTGGCCAGTTTACTAATACCCTTAAATCCGTGCAGAAGTGAGTAAGTATAAACCACACAAGTAATCAGCAGAATGATAATATTGATGACTGTTCGACTTACAGCAACATGGAACAATTCACTAATAATAGTTGCCATCAGCGGCGTTGCCACGCTAAATGTGGTAGCCGTACCAGCAAGAAGCGCAAATACAGCTAACAGATCAATAATACGCCCTGCCCAGCCATCGGTGTGCTTTCCAAGGATCGGGCGGCAAGCTTCTGAATATTTCTGACGGTTTCTTTTTCTTACATGAAGCATAAAACCAAAGGCAACGGCCAGTACCAGATAAAATCCCCAAGGAATAAAGCTCCAATGGAACAGAGGATATACGCCTGCCCAATCCTGAATGCTTCCCATTTCTGCCAGATGAGGATCCGTCGCATACAGCACCCATTCCGAGAACGAATAGAACAAAATATCTGCTGCAAGACCAC